>Ga0335072_10000167_pt1 | contig 141325 bp, 117 predicted proteins | sample Lox_Sample_21_FD_206725 | JGI IMG/M metagenome (GOLD analysis project Ga0335072, IMG submission 206725) | Soil microbial communities from Loxahatchee National Wildlife Refuge, Florida, United States - Lox_Sample_2.1 | ecosystem: Environmental > Terrestrial > Soil > Wetlands | place: USA...
ACAAGCCATTGTGTACCTTATATGGCCGGACGGTGACAGGTAAGGGCAATTGAAGACTAGCCATGGTCGTCAGTTAAGGCTTCGTGAAGGTCACATTGAGATGATGCTTCTCGGCGTCGGGAATGCAGTGCAAAGGTTTGGAGGAAGAAAGCCTTGTGGAGCTTACTAAATGTGCCTGGGCTTCGTTTTTGCTGCTTACTAGACTTTAGCACCGTTGGGTTTTGTGGAACTGGGAGCCTAGAGTGATCAATCGGCTCCAGAAACCAAAGTTGCGAGCTGGCTCTGGTGGCTTCGCTTCTTCTTGCGCATCACCTGAGACCCTCATGCACCCAATGCATATCGGTAGCTACGTCTGATAACAGAGCTCAAAAGGAGTAATCCAAAGTCAATTACTGGATGCTGCATCAGATGCAGAGGCATCTCCATGCTCTCCTCATATCTATGGTACAAATCGCGGATCATTGCCGCTCTACATGCATCGTCAGGCTTTAGAAGCCAGCTGCCATTCGCAACTCCAGAAGCTGTTCATATCAATATCCTGAACGCCCCATTCATGACCGTCACCGCTCGTCGAAAAAAATCCTTTGGCTAAAGTCATGAGTCCGACTTCTCCTTGGCAAAGAGCGTCGCAAAATAAGGCTTCATTTCCGCTGCACAACTCCTGGCTCCGCGATCGCAGTCGCCAAAGTATACAGTAAAGTCACCTTCCTTGTATAAACCGTCTTCCGAAGCCATTTTCGCGTCTTTCTCGGTATAAGTAGTGAGTATCTTCTGCGGGAGCAGAGCAATGTGCGCGAGGACCGTGCCGTGCCACCTGATATCGTTAGCATTGTCCACTGTGTTCAACTTCGAGTGATCTAAATCACTCAAGAACGCTGCAACTTTGATGATTCGTGATGACGCACTGGATGATGTGTTCGAGCGCATGTCGCTCGGCCTTTTGGAAATTGTACCTCTGGTACATTGGATCGAACCACACGTCAAGCATAAACTTGGACCAGTCACCTTGCCGTATGACAAAAGCGTTTGGCATGAGCCCGTCCTTGTCCTGCGAAATGGCCATGTGGACCTTGTCGCCCGGAACTCCAGAGAACGTCTTTATGATGCTATCTGGTGGGATGACGGGCACGTCGATGAGCATGTTGTTCTCGAGCTTTTTCTTATCCATAATGTGGCCCTCGATGCTCAAATCCATGTTCATAATGAGCGTTTTGTGGTCGACGTGGAAGAAGTAGGGAGTGTGGGTATTGTTGGCCATGGCATTACGCATGGCGGGCACTTTTGCCCAGGAAGACGGGCTGTTTTCCAACGTGGAGCGATATTGCTCAGTGTAAGGGAAGAATGTCCCGTATCCATGCTTTGCCGCGTACTCAATTCTGTTCGCCTTGATAGACTCGATGAATTGCGGATCTGCCGTTTCGATGACTGGATCGATAGTAGTGACGACCACGACATTTGGATAGCCATGTGGAGCTTTGCTCATGGATCTTTCCGTCCTGGAAGACCATGGGAATAGCCAGTAGATGAGGAAGAGGAAAGCGACGGCTCCAACAACGAAGATAGCGGCGCGCAAAGCCCGATTCTGGCGCAGTGGTCGTCTCGGTCTGACTTCGTATGGTGCAGGATGCGCCGTCTTGCGCTGAGGCAGAGCGTAATGCATCTCGTCACGCTGGTCGCGGCGTGGCCTAGGTGAAAAGGGAGATCAGCAGTGCCCACGCAACTGGCTTTATCACGAGATTAGAAACCGTCTGTAGTGCAGCGTGTCGGAATTCATAGCGATCCGAGAGTCCTTATAGCCGTTCTCGTGCAGAGGTATGCAGAGCAGGTGATATGTTTGGTGAGAGAGAAAGAGCAGAGTTTCTCTGTGATGATCTGAGCGTCGGAGTAAGGGCCAACCGTCACCCAGCCTTAATTTTGGCGGTTGAACCCTCGACTTTTCTCTTGGCGCTTTATTTGAACGGCACCGAGTAATAATCACAGGCATTTACCATCAAATGTTTCCGACAGTGCTTAGATTCAGCAATTTACAATTTGACTCTTTTGCGACTCGACATAACCGTACTAGAGGATCAGGTTCGGGCTGTATCGCACCATATTATCTCCTCCTCACGGTACGGGAGAATTGCCTTCGTCTCAACTCTATATACTGAGTTTAACGTTTCCTGTGGCATGGTATTTAAGCCAGCACACGGGTTTGATGTTACACCACAGGCGTCTGATGAACGGCGAGATCAGGTAGGCCAATCCAAACCATATTGGTACCGAAACCGTTCAACTCGCCTTACCCTCGGTCCATAGTCATAAGATAGCCCTTTACATGTGCTTTCAATGATAGAATTAGAGGAGCAACTCCTCTCTTCCATGAAAGCGGCCTCTAATAGCAACTTAATGATCGGCGTCTGTTGTTCGCATGGATGTCTCGATTCGATGTTTTCTGTGCGAACACAGCGCTCAACCGTCTACTCCATTTCTGTCTCATCTTACTATTCTCACTACTCAGAAGTCTGTTACTCGCCCGTTATAACTCCAATCTCCTGCCGCTCCCCACCTGAGCGGTTCGTTCTTTGGTCCCCCAACCTCGCCTGTGCTTGGGTTGGTGTCGCCCTCAAATTCGGGTTTTGCGCCTCTCCACACATCCGGGTGAAGTTCCTCGCCCTGGCCATCGGCTTGAATCTGAAAGTCGGATTGAGGATCCTCGGTTTCGCTCTCTGAAGACTGAGCACGGGAAGGGCTGCCGTCTTGTTGTGGCGAAGGTGCGGACGAATCTGGAGATTGGTTGATGCGAGCTCGGAGGGGGGAGAGGTCAGGAGAAGAGGAAGGCTGAGCGTCTCTGAGCGTCGAGAATGCGCCGGTACTTTGTTGTTGGAGACGCTCGAAGATTTCCTGCTCTTCTTTCGGTAGCTTCGGAGGCGATGGTGAGGTTGACCATGATGCGACCCTCAAAGGCGACGAGTAAAAGTTGCGGCGGATGAGGAGGCGGCTAGGTGCCCGAGGGTATGTTCGATGCATGTCGAATATGTGGGACGGGATGTTAAAGCCTCTCTCGCTGAAAGCTGGTGTGACTTAAAGATTTGAAGGTTGTAGCTCATGCATTCATTCTGCAGCATTTGATTTTGAAGTAGAGTATCGTACTCTAGCCAGATTTGTGCCTGATTGTGGCTGGATTTGAGCTGATATCGCAACCCCAGAGCCATATTTCCTTTCCAGCGCACCGCTCTTTCGAAACAAGATAGAACTGGCTCAATCCGCGTACGTCTTTTCACTTAAGGTCTTATAGCGATACTCACTCTCGTGAAGATTCTAAATCTTGTGGGCCTTTCTATCACTTGGTTAAATCACCCACCATCACCACCACCACCACTACCGCACTCAGCGGATGGAACACAAAACAATGCGCGACTGATGATCAAATATGCGTCTGTTAAATGTTGACACTCGCAAGCTGCAAGAGTTTCACGGCCCAGAGTGCCCTCCTTATGCCATTCTGTCCCATACATGGGGAGACGATGAAGTTTTGTTCTCCGACATTAGCTCTTCAGCGGGGAGGGGAGTCGCGAAACCTGCGTATTCCAAGATCGAATACACATGCCGTCAAGCAGCATCCCAGAAATTGAAATACTGCTGGATCGACACATGCTGCATCGATAAGACTAGCAGCGCTGAACTCTCAGAGGCAATTAATTCCATGTTCTCATGGTATCGTGACGCTACTGTATGCTACGCTTATCTGGAAGACGTCCGGAGCTCTTCTGTTGATACAGATCTACCAAATGCTAGGTGGTTTACGCGAGGTTGGACTCTCCAAGAGCTTCTTGCGCCTCGTCGAGTGGAATTTTACGGCCGGAACTGGGAGAGCCTTGGTTTCAAAGATACTGAGAGTGAGCATATTACGGAGTTCACACACAAGCTGGCCTCCATCACTGAGATCGACGAGTTGGTGCTTTGGAAGCCCGACTACATGAGATGCAAGAGCGTGGCTGCTAGAATGTCATGGGCCTCAAAGCGTAGCACACGACGCCTAGAGGACACGGCATATTGTCTTCTAGGAATTTTCGGAGTCAATATGCCATTACTCTATGGAGAGGGCGACCGCGCTTTTGTTCGCCTGCAGGAAGAGATAATCCGGATTTCAGCAGATCATTCAATATTCGCTTGGGATCGTGACCTTGGCGAGACAAATACTGTGTCATGCCTTGCGAGCTCGCCCTCATGGTTTCGACGAGGAGCATATGTGGTTCCCTTTGGCAGGAATAAATCCCAGACTAAAACATACACGATCACGAATCAAGGATTACAGATCGAACTTCCTCTTTTTCGAAAACCGCAGACAGGAATTGTGTATGGTCTGATCAACTGTCATTGGGAAAACACATTACTTGGTTGCATAGGAATTCCACTGCGAGGGGCCTTGGATTCAACCCTCTTCGATAGATCGTCTCGTCATCCTCCTGAGACAATTTCCAGTAGTGAAATGTCCCTTGCGAAAAGTCGAACCATATTTCTCAGCATTAGACCCCCGATCGAGATTCCTTTTGCAGCTGAGGTTAATTTACAGGTATATGACAGGTCTCTAAAGCCTCACGGATTTTTAGACTTGGAGATTATAAATAATCCGATGGCAAGCCATCATTGGCATCCGAGATATGAGAGCTTTCGTTTGAGATGGCTTTCAAGGAGTCAAGCCGCCAAAGTTGAAGTCATAGGGCTTTGGTGGAGCCACAGCTCACAGCCAAAATCAGGCGTTGCTATATGCATTCGAGGTAAGATTGATGGCTCTGGAAATGATGGTATTGGGCGATTCCGCGCTCTTGACATAGCCATCTCTTTCAGAGTGGAAGAATCTGAGTTGTCAGTTGAGGATTATATCCTGAATTTCGGAAAGGATGGCGACGACCGTCGAGCGGGTGGTAACTCTTCGATGACCGCTAGTTGCACTGTTAATAGTGAGAATTCCAGCGGCAGCGGAGGAATACCGCTTGAAATTACTGCTCAGCTTCGTCAAGAAGACATATTCGGTAATGACGTTTACACTTTAGCGATGAACACCAGAAAGAACTGAATCAGATAGCAAATGCGACCTTCAGAGCTCTCATCCTCTCAGTTTGTCCAAATACTTTCCTAGTAATGTTGAATTCCGGTGCTTCTATGCTTGGTCAAGAGCATTACGGAGTACTCCGTATTCCGGCTAGCGCTTAAAGAATTAACTGATAGGTTTGTGGCTGCAAGAATACGAAGATAGGGCAGGAAAAACAAACTTTATCCCGCACAAGTCTCCCCCATACCCTAGACCAAATCTGCTGCGGCTGATAAAACCTCCACACCGCCTCCGTCCTGAATGAGGCATGAAGAAAGACGTCTCCCCGTTGAAACTACTCTCCTTCATTTTCCCAAAGGGGATACAATCTCTTCTGGAACTCGTAGTTCTCAACTTTTGCATCAAAGCCTCTAATAGCTGTGGGCGCCGCGCACAACATCTTGCGTTATACGACGGCTTGCCGAACAGTTTTAATCCTAGCGGAAAGCCGGTTCTTCTATACGTATTGCTAAGTTCATAAAAGAACCGAAAGATTTACTCTCAATATGACGACTAATGCTGCGCTTCGTTGGTTAGACAAGAGAAGGAATAATTCGCAAGAACAAAAGCTGGTAAGAGTGTGGGACCAGCCCAACCCTAAAGTGCTGCATCTAGACGGGTCGGTGGATTTAATACAGTACCAAGAGCATCAAAAGCAAGTATTGGATAGAAAATCCCCGGCCTCTAAGGTCCTGTTGAACGATCAAGAACAGATGTTTGAGAAAGGAATACGGCTCATGGAGGAGCAAGAGGCCGAAGAAGCGCGGGATACGGTACCGGCTTTACACGAGCAGTTGACAACTTTGCGAGCTGACCTGTTGAACGATCAAGAACAGATGTTTGAGAAAGGAATACGGCTCATGGAGGAGCAAGGGGCCGAAGAAGCGCGGGATACGTTACCGGCTTTACACGAGCAGTTGGCAACTTTGCGAGCTGACCTGGTGAAACGAGGAGTAGTCAGAGCCGACCTTCAAAATACTATGCAAGTGCAGGTCACGAGGCTCCAAAATGAGAGAGATAGCTTGAGAAAAAGAGTTACTGCGATGGAAGACTTTTACAAAATTGAAGGTACAACGTTCGGAGACCTAGAGAAAGTGAACGACCTTAAAAGGGAACTCGCTGGGGCGCAAGTTGCGAACGCGGAGAAAGAGAGAATTGTAAGACAAATGAAAGAGGAGAACGAGCAGTTACGGGAGTATACGGGCCACTTAAGGTCAAAATTGGTGGGATACGAGGAAGATGCGAAGGAATTACATGAAGAAATCGCGAAAATGAAAGCCCGTCGCGAAGCCGATTCATTGGCGATCCATACGCTTGAGAGACGCCTCCTCGAGAGGGACAATCAGCATCTAAAGACCTTGGGTGAGAGTGAAGAGGCTTTGGACGCTCACAGTGAACTTCTTGCAAGGCTGGAGGTGGTTATGAGGGAATCGGAGGACAAGTTGCTTCAACAGGTGCAGAAGTTAGAGACTCGAAAAGCACTTCTCCAAGGGAACGATAGGCCAAGAACTGCATCAAGTGAATCGGATGGGGTAAACAGGAAATGAGAAGAGTAAAAGAGCCTGAAGGAGAAATATCAAAGAGACGTGGAGCTTCAGCCGGGTACTGACATTTATGCCCATGCACAGTATTCGACGGTTCTTGAGTAATGTGTTGCTAGGCGAAAGTGCGCTCAAATGCTTACCAGACTGTGGAGTTGCAATTAACGTTCAACCAACCATCCAATTCCATCGACTTACCCCAAGAGACCTTTACTAAATGTACACGGTATAAATGACGATACTGACATCCAGAGCTTTTCGATAAAGACCCTCGGGTATACGTTAAGCCAAATTCAATCATATATGATTTTACATCTGAGGTTTGCAATTTACTAGACCTTAACTTTGCATCAGTAATAGTACGCTATTTAACCGTACAATTAGCTAGAGCTATTGCAAGTCAACTTAATGCTATCCAGGTCTGATACACCGGAACCAGTCACCGAGCCGCCGCATTGCTGAACCACCGGAACAATTGATTACCTTAACCAACATGATCAGCTCAAGCTCCTCCTCAACGCATCAAGTCCACTCGCCGAAATGACAGAACCGCTTCCACTGCCCACCCTGCCTCTGACGCAGCCATAATGCACGACGGTGCCATCCGGCCACACCCTAATTGCGCTGCCACCGAACCTCTTGTGGCACACGCCGCACACCTTCTCCTCGCCGACGACGACCCTCTTGCCCCTCTCGCCCAGCACCTTGGCCTCGACGGCGACCTTCTGGACGGCCTTGAGCTGCGCGAGGACAGCCTCCTCGCGCATGGACGACACGGCGCTGCGCAGGCGTCCGCGGAAGTACGACTCAAGGTCCGCGACCGGCAGCGACGGCGGCACCAGCGAGAGCGTGCTCGAGGCTGGGAGACGCGCGCCGTGCTTGGAAAGAAGGTCGAGGGCTGGCGGCCAGTTGGGTTTGTTTGGAGGAGATGGCGTGAGATAGAGCGATAGTAGCGTGTGGTAGATTGATGGCTCGGCATCTTCCGCCTCGGCGTTGGGTGATAGGAAAGGTGTCGTACTAGCCGCGCCGTTGACATTGTTACTAAGTTGCTTCTGGAGATAGACTTGGTTACAATACTCTTCGGCTTTTTCATAGTCTTGAATCTGGAAGATGTAGATCTGAAGAGCTTGTTTGTGCTGGCCCATGCTGCTAAGGACGATGGCCCGAGATTCGTAGAAGATGGGATTGTCGCCAGGGAGCTGATGAAAACTACGGATGCGATTGTATTGTGTGCTGTTTCGAAGGAAGACTTCCAGCTTTGACTGTAATTCTGCTATCTCGGCATCATCTTTGACTTCACCTGATTTCAGACGTTCAAGATAGAGATCTACGAGTCGCTGGTGAAATGAAGGAGTCTGATCATTCAGCTCGTCGATAATGTGTTCGAGGTATCGAATGGCAAGATCCCGACTGATTGGTTGCAAGAAGTCAACCACTTGATCCCGTGGCAGCAGTTCTGCATTTTCAGTGTCGGCCAGAAACACTTCCATTCCAAGTTTGGGATCAACCTCAAGAGGCCATTTCACAAACTCGAGAATGAGATCGATAAGCTCTGGTGGGAGCTGCTGTAGGTAGCCTACTGTTCTCTGAGGTCCACGAAGAGATATATTGACATCTTCCTCATCCTTGCTCTTTCCAAACTTTGCAAGTAATTCCAATGCTTCGCGGTGAAGTCTTTTGCCATATAAGAAATCGATCAGGTCTGCATACCGACCATTCTCGTACAGCTTCTCGTTGACTACTTGTGGATCGCAGAAATTGTCTATCCTGAACAATGAACCAGCCAAGGATGGTCGAGCGAGCATGTACGCGCGGAACAGAGTAGTGTCGACTAAGATGGCGACCTCAAGGATCTTCTTCGGCCAGTCGATGTCTTGCTGGTCGTTCAAAACAATGTAGTTTGCAAATGGCGGCTTATAGTCTTTCGGTCTCTCACTCTCAGCTGGCAAAGGTTGTTTCAAGCCCCCGTCCTTATTTAAGACTTTCTGTAGCTGGACGCGGGTTTGAGCCAAGAAAGCGCATAGCTCATTCACTGCAAGAGTGAGATCTCTACCTTCGAGGGGTTTGTCGCTCGTACCCTTTTCTGCCGTCTTACTTCGAATGCTGACGGTTTCAGAATCGATTTTCAGTGACTTCACAGACCCAGAATCCGAGCTTGTGGCCTTCACGTCAGTTTTGAGTTTGCTAAGCATCGACTTTGTGAGAGTAGCTTGTGGAGTGGTGGTCTTTGGCGATAATGGTGGTGATTTCGTATCAGGTTGATCCTGTTCTTTATCGCTCTCTTTGATACTGGCTTGATCGTTATCTGCATCCAAGAGTGACAAGTCGGCCGCAATAGATCGCGGGTACAGAGCAATAACTCGTGCTGGAGGAGGTGATGCATCTGAAAATAGTTCCAGCGCCTGTCTATATTGACGTTGGCTGAAAAGATCTTGTGCCTTGAGGATCTTGATCTCTCGTAATTTGCCTTCTTTATCCTTAAGGAGTGTGTCTTCAAGCATATCCAGAAGGCTAATTGCTTCGTCGAAGCGATTTTGAGACATCAGCTCTTCGATCTGGCTGTCGTAGTCCATTGCTCCCATTCGCCAAATGCAACGATCACTGGCTACCAGAAAACCTTTTCCAGCATGAGCAAGGCTGATATGTGGTTGCGGTACATGCAAGAAGTTGGCGTTCGGTAGTGATATCGACTGCAACAACGAGAGCGTATCTGGGTTTCTGACTTCAAGGGCTCCTTTTGCTGGTGGCATTAGAGCAAGCATGTAAGGATATGAATATCCTATAGATTCCGGTGCCGTAGCCCAAGGCACTTGTCTTTTCTGGAGAGACTTGCCGTCGCAGTCGATAAAAAGCGTGTTTACGTCCTTTGCGAGTAGCATCTCATTCTCAGACAATTTAGTTGCCATGGGTTTTGGTACCCAACTTCCCATTCCCATGTAATTCATACCTGCTGAATTCACAGCTCCAAAGCGATTACTCGCCTGATCTCCAGCTTCGCCTCTCGCTCCAGGTCTGACGATGTCTGTGACTTCTTGACTCTCAACATCAACCATGAAGAAACCTGGATCCGTTCCGGCGACTATTTTGGTGCCCGATGCCCATGTCAAGCTCTTTACCGCAGCTACGAGGGTAATCTCCACGACATCCGCGTTGAGTTCCATATCTTGCCAGCACCACAGTATGATCTTCCGCTTGACTGCGACAGCGAGTCGACTGACAATGGATGGTATGCCCGTAACACCATCTTTGACAATGTTTGATGTGGCACCGAATGCGGTGGCGCCCTTGGTACGCTCGAGTCTCTCTTGCAGAGCGTAGCTTTGGAGGTCATGAATGGAGACGTAGCCGTCCGACAGACTGACCAAGATACTCGCTTCTTTTATGATGGCAAGTTGTTGTATGGGTTTCTTACTAAATTTCTCTTCCTCACGCAGCAGGTCCACGGCGCGAGGTTGCGCTTGGTCACCAGTGTCATTGTCGTTCTCGGCTCCGATTGCGTCGTTGGGTGGAGGGATGACTTCGCTATGTTCGTTGACACGGTAGATACGAAGAGCACCAGTATTGAGACCGACCAGGAGACGATCTCCGTACGCAAGGATGGATTCGATCTTGCTTTTGTCGCGCTGCCGAAGCTCGACTATGGGCCTAGCTGTGAAGGCAGACAGCATGTTGAAAGTTACGGGATGCGAGCGTGGATAGAAGGCACCAAACTCATTTTAGAGCTTGCGCTGTTTTCACATAAACACACATAGAGATAATAGCGATATTCGGCGAAGGAGTCGGTTGCTAGTGTTCAGAGGTTGAAGCTTGGAGCTTAGATGATGTGCGCGGCTCAACTGCCATGCATGAGGCCTGAAGTGGGTCAAGGAGATGTAAGATGCTACGACCACTATCCGCGTTCATGGCTCCACGAATAGACATGGATTAATTTTAGCATAGTCTCATTTATATCACTAGGTGGTCGGTGATTTTCGGAAGAAGTTCGTGGATATTCACAATGTGCGAGTGTTCATTATGCAACTCAAGTTCAAATGGTATCCGCAAGTGTCGACCAAAAGCGGAACGAGAGACTCCCATGGCGCAATAACTGGACAGAACGCCCAAATGCCAGCTATTAAACCTGTATGCGATGCTCTATCTCGCCGCGGTAGCTCCTGTGACCGGCCATTAACTCCTCGAATCTTCCATATCTTGTAAAGGGTATTACGCTCATCATTCAGACTCCTCGTCATCGTTGCTGTCAGAGTCATCAGCTTGTACGTTTCTTCGCCTCCTGAAGCGTGGTCGCTCGACTACAACATACTCATTGCTTGTTGTCGAGATAGGTGTCCTTGCTTCTTCAACAGCAGAATGTTCGCGCTCCTGCTCCTCTTCCTCTTCTTCCTCTTCTTCTTCAGGAACCTGCTCGGGTATTCTTGTTGTCTCCATTGTGGAAAAGATGGCTTTGGCTGCGTCCGTTGGCCGCTCTGGACTGTGGCTGGTTGACGTAGTAGGGGTGTTGGACTCGGATCCTGCCTGTTTGAGGCGCTCTTCAGCCGCCTTGATTCGAGCTTGAAGTTCTTCAAGCTGACGATTCTGTGCAAAGACAGACTTCCGCCTGGATGGTGTGTAAGCGTATGGATTTGGAAAGAGTTCACAGTGCCTACTTCTCCTCGACAGATTGCAGTCGAGTGTCAAGACCGCTATCGATCTTAAAGAGGTTGTCGAGCTTGTCGGACCACTCTTGTGCAATCATTCTGAAATGGTCAGAGGAATTTCAAAGATTCTGGAAGAAGATGAAGGAGGAAGAACGTACGACTGAGGTCGGCCTCGTTTTGGCCAGCTCGCAGAGTTATGAGGCTCGGTCATGGCGCTGCTGGGTTCTCCCCGGTCCGATGACTCCATAATGTCGATCTCTATTAGGGGTGTAGGAAAAGGAAGTATCTTAGACTGTTTCAAACGGTTGTGTCTTCTGCCAGGATTTCGCAATACAAAGTCAAGGAGTGACTATCATCATGTGGCTTTCCAGACGACAGGAGTCGACAGATCGGGATTGTGCAACAAACAGGGAAAGCACGGCTTCCAGGTGGATGATCGACGTGGCTAGGAGGGCAACGGGATGAAGGAAAGTCGGAGGGTCAGCAGGAGAGAAAAGTGTGATCAGTCATGGCTTTAATATGCTTTTCAAGCAGCGAGATTGGAATCCAGGCAATTCACGTTTCTCGGTGCATCGCCGCTTCGAAAGGAGATTGAAAGCCTGAGGCGGCAGGGTTGAAAAGGAGGAACGAATGGGTCTTGGCGGACGAAACGAAGGCGGAAAAGGGAGAGAAGGAATGAAGGCAGGCGAGGTGAGTGGACACGCAAGCGGAAACGAGTCCGGCTGGATTTTCCATTGCTGAGATTGTTTTTTGGCGGTTTCGCATGAGGACTGAAGAACACTCGGTCAAAGTCTATCGAGATGCGCCCGTGGGATGGGAATGGATTATCACAATTCAGACGCGCATAGCAGGAGAGAGCAGGTTTTTCTTTGGTCTCCAGATTGTTTTTTGGGGAGCACGGAGACGAATTCAGATGGTCACCCAACGAACCAGTTTGGCTGACGGGCTAGGATGATGGCTGCTGGTTGCTGGCTGCTGGCGGGCCTTTTGGACGGTAACGGCAGGCGGTCACGTAGCAGTCGCTAAACGAAGAGGCCATCCCGCCTCCCAAGCCCCCTGTGATTGGGCGGTCTTCCAGCCTACCACCAACAATCAACAACCAACCATTCAACACCTCCTTCGTTCGTCTCCGAGACCATCGCGAAAAAATTATTTCCATCAGAATCTCGTCGACGCCATCATGGTTCATCGCGTTTCGTAGACGCAGCGATGAGCCCTCCACTGCTGACCTCCTTCCACCGTCGAACATGACCTTCCATCGTTACTCTGGCTCCCTTCTTCGACCGCGACGCCTTCCCCCCAGCAATCCACCGGCCGCGACCATCGGGTTATTGGGGGATGACGCACAGTCTCTCCGCCTACACTCCCCTCGAATCCTTGCTACTGTTCCAATATCTCTCCGTCCACGGCGTTAACAGCGATGTGTTCACCAAGGCGTCCGACATGTTGAAGAATGATGCTCAGATCAAGACCTCCGCAAACTACGAGCCAGGCCGCCTGAGTCGCGATGCCCTTTGCGACTTTTTCCTGCGTCTATTGAAACAAGAGGCTCGAAATGAGATCAACAGCAGCGCCGGCGCCGATGGCGATGGTATTCATGCCGATACCCAAGCAAATTCGAGGAAGCGTAAAGCTCCCAGCCCTCATCTACCCACCATACAAGAAGCCCTCAAAGACGTGCACCTCATCCCACAGTTGATCAACAAGCTATATGCGAGATACAAGGAACATGCAATCATCGAAATACGCGAAGACGAGCGCCGGTACGAGCGTCTGGATCGCGATGTCAAGGCCATCCAGGAGGGTCAATGGGATCAAAAGATTCAACAGCAAATCGATGGCGGTGAGTTCGAGGACGGACTCAAGCAGAGAAAGCTTTCCAACGGCAACCTATCCGAAAAAGAATTGAGACGAACATCACCGGGTGCTACTGCAAGCCCTCGTCGAGAAGAGCTGGATCGGAAATCACCGCCTCCTCCTGATGCTTCATCACCGCAGCTTGGAACGGAATCTCCTGGACCTCGTACTCCACAACCACCATTCTCTCAATACCGTGCTCATTCATCTTCACCCACTGGACAACGTTCTCCGCAAGCCCAGCATGGAGTAAACATCGCGAGTCCACGATCCACTTCTGGTCAATCTCCAGGCATGCCTCCACCTCCACTCCCTCCACATCCTTATGCAAATCAACCTCCATACGTTCCGCACAATGGTTTGCGTCCTGGTCCAGCTATCGGTCAGTATGCACAACCAGGCGCAACATCACCTCAAGTCGCTCCGGTCGGTGGCGTTTATCAACCACATCCGAATAATCAACAACACCATCCTCAGATGCAATATCCTACACCTGTTCATCCCTCTCAGCGTGGCGGAGTTCAACTACCGCCATTCCAAGTCACACCACAAACTCCACCTACTGCAAAGCAGCAACAGACCTCACAAGGAATATCGAAGTCAGCAGCTCTGAAGACTGGGGAATTGGCTTCGGCCTCTGGCACACATGGTCGTTCAACACTCACTCCAATCGACGTAGCTCGCCTTCTAATGACAACAGACTCTCCTTCCGGCTCAGGCAGGTCAACGCCTTCATCGACACGCTGGAAGTCCAGCAGCTTGTCTCGTTCACACCTGGCACCTGGATCACCAACTCGGCCTAGATCACGAAGCGTTAGTCCTATCAGCGACGGTGAAAGAACTCCAGACCAATCTCCTCCAACCGTGAAAACAAGCACGAGAAGAACCAGATCGCACCAAGCCTCCGTTACACGCAGCACCTCTGCAACCGAGACTGTTGGACCCTCTAGGACGACACGAACACAAGGACGACGAGTAAGAGGTGGCAGCACAACATCTTCTGTCGTTGGAGGATCCACGAGAGGACGAACCCGAAGTCAATCGGTTTTGTCTCATGCATCAGTCGACAACGAGTCACTGACGGGACGCAAAGTCAAACCCGAGCCGTCCACGCCAATGGAAATCACCGAGACGGTCGAAGTAACTCCTGTTTCAAGCGGTCAGCCCACCACGCGACGATCCGTCTTGCCAGCGACATCCAACAAGCGTAAGCGCGAACTTCGAGGAACGTCGGAGGCCAGCGACGACGCGACGGAAGCGCCTCAGAGGCCGGCACCATCGGCGCCCAAAGACAAAGTGCTGGCGGTGCGCAACTTCTCGCGGCTGGCGATGCCGATGATCGAGAACATCCTGTCACACAAGCACGCGTCGCTGTTCAGCAACCCGGTGCGCGACCGCGACGCCCACGGCTACAGCGACATGATCCGGCGGCCGCAGGACATGAAGTCGATCAAGGCGGCGATCACGGCGGGCGGGCGCGCCGTCAACGCGGCGGCCACCGCGGCCGACGAGAGCCTGGCGGGCGGCGGCGGCGGCGGCCCGCACGACGCCTCCAGCGTGCTGCTGCTGCCCGCCGCCGAGGAGCTGGTGCCGCCGCGCGGCATCGTCAACTCGGCGCAGCTGGAGCGCGAGGTCATGCGCATGTTCGCCAACGCCGTCATGTTCAACGCTGGCGAGGACGACGTCGTGCACGATGCCCGCGAGATGTACGAGAGCGCGGCCGTCAGCATCGCCAATTTCCGCAGCGCTGAGCGCACTGCTGCTGCCGAGGCCGAGCGCAGGAGGCTCGAGAGTAGTGACGCCGATGAGCATGGTGAGGATGATGGTGCTAGTGCCACCGGGACGGCCGAGAGAAGCAGCAAGCGGAGAGCTATGGCTTAAACTAAGTGGACTTACATTGGTTGGCTCGGTGTCTGATGTGGCGGCAAGGTGTCTTGCTATGACTGTAATAGTTTCTCTCGCGCTCTGTCTATCAAAAACACTTGTAGACCTTATCTGAGAGTATACTTGTGCACACAATTCCGAATCTGTTTGTTCATTATATCTTAACATCTCCTAACCCACGCCGTATGTTGAAGCATGAGCGTTCGTTGCCTCCATGATCTATCAACTTTTCGAAACCGACATATGCAATTTAAGCTGAAGCTTTCCACCAGTTCCAGTGTTCGCCGAAATAGAATAACATTGAGGAAAGTTACATCCCAAGCGGTAGCATTTTGCACCTTTGTTACGCACGCTCATTATGCTCTGCCAGATAGTATGTCAAGAGCGTTCCGAAAAGGGGTATCACAAACAGTAACCGAGCGTTGGACAGTTCCATCCCATCCGCCATTAACCATCTTCAACGCAAAGACCTTGCGCTTCACTAAGCATAAATCCAACCTTCGTTTCTTATTCTCGGACCAAAGCCATGCCGCCTGTTGGCCCTGAGCGCTTCGTTCTCATGCCGTAGCCGGTCGCGTTCGAGTTCCATCTTGCGAATGTAATCGATTGCAGAGGCCAAGACGGTGGCCTTGCTTGGTTTCGGAGCGGAAGCGGCACCAGTCGAGGAAGGTTCTGGGTGCAGCAGCGTCGGAACGGCCAGGCGTAGTCGCTCCAGCTCGGCGTTCAGGCCTTCACGGTATTTGCGTTCGACTTGGTTATGTGGCTGTCGCTTGCTGATGCGTGTTGCCTTGCGTGGTGCGGAGTCGGCGTAGCTTGAGTCGCTGTCGTTGCGGATGAGCCGTGGCCTTCCGCGCTTGCGTTTGGCGGGCGTCAGTGTCTCTATCGTGTCAGACACCTTGATGACGGTGTCAGAAGAAGGTGTTGAGGGTTGACTGTCGGTGCCGGCGCCAACATACTCGCCATCGTCGCAAAGTGATGGCGTTCGGGATCCCCGACGGGTCGTGAGAGAATCGGTCCGACCATTGGCATTGTCTTCGAAGAGGGCGTCGTTGTCGAGAGATAGATCTGGTTCTTCCCACATGCCTAGTACTTCAGGCTCTACTCCTATGTTGCTTTCCAGAGAGATTTCGGTTGGAGATACGAGGTAGTCATCGTCTCTGGAAAGATCCACGCCGTAGTACGATGAAGGCTGGAACCAATTGTCGCCGGTTCGTTCATGTGGGGGAAACAGACTCGAGTAGTACATTGGATCCAGATTGTCCGAAGATGATAATGACTTGACCGGGCCGGCCATGGATGAAGCTACGATGGGAGTCAGTGAAATCGACTCAGGTCGAGTTTAGCTGGAGGACTCGTACGGTAGTAGGCTGTCATGGTGTGCGGAGGTACAATAGTGTCAATTGGCAGAGTAGGAGTTGACAGTGAATAGGATGGTCAATTGGTTTGAAAGCTATGATGAATGATGTTGATCGAAGTGAAGAGATATGCTGGAACGTTCTCACGATAACGCGGCTTATATACGGTAGCAAGCAAAGAGCATCCCCACAATAGCACCTGTGACTCCATGGCCAAAATGCACAGCATCGGATGCATTTCCGACCAGGTTAGGGATCACAGGACAGGGTTCTTGCGGCCTCGGAGCGAGAAACTTACGATTCCAAACGACTACTACGGCCTCGAAAGCAATAAGTCCGCGGAGGTCGCCGCAGGTCTGGATGCAAGAACGTTGCGTAGAGGCAAAACAACACACGGTACGAATAGGCCAGGTGGACCGCTAGCAAGGCTTGCTGCAGCTATGGAAAGGGTAGAAGCCATCGGGACATGGCTAGATGTCGGTATTGGGGTCGGGCCGGATGTTCCCTTGTACTCAGGTGTAAATGGCGTGACATTTGCTGGCCGCTGACTACTCCCCCTTTGCTTGTCGGCCCACGCACCCAATCTCTCACCCCATTTCCATCTCACGCCGAGAACCTCGTGCATTTCGAAGAATCGACGGAACAATCTCGAGAAATGTGGAAGATGCCATTGCCAGCCGTCCTCAACGCCCCGCACGGCGAGAGCGGAAGCGTGGATGCTGGATGCATCGATGTGCAGGGCGTGGAAACGCAGTTGGATCAACAAGATCTTCCCTGCACAAACCACGGCCAAGTCTACCGCCTCAATGGAGGCTGTTGCTCCTAGCCCACATTCAACTAACTACTGGTGCCGGTCTATGACTAATCTTTTACCTTTTGCGCGCTTCTCTTCGAGCAATCCGCTTTGATTTATGCCCCGTTTTTGGCTTCTTTGGAGTTCCGACACTTCCAAAGCGCATTATAGAAAGACACCTCAAACAGGCATGTTTTTGAGGTGATTCGTAAGGAACACCTGCAGGCTGCGCGGGGAGCCAATACTCCATGTGCGTGGCAGCGGTCCAACAATAGCACGGCGTGGCAGATTACGAGGCGTCGCTGTCTGTCGGGGATGAAAAGTGCCTTGGCTGCCAACCATCTCGCCGAAGTTAATTGCCTTCCATGCCTCTCACCCGTCGTCTTTGACACAACTCAGAATTGCACAACTGTTGCATCACTCGGCCAAGGCTCGGTGAGTGCCTTTGGCAATTATTTGCCGCCGCAAACCGCCAGCCAATGGTGGGAGCATCGGCCACGGCATTACTCTATGCAGTATCTCGGGGCTCAAGCAACAGGAGATGCTGACTGGCCAACCCAAAACTACTGGCCGGCATGGCGACGGCAGGCTTGGGACTGCTGCAGGAGACCAAGCGACCGATTGACGGAAGTAATTCCGACCCCAGTTCGGCGCTCTCTGGACTTCCGTGCATCGAAAAGGCACAGTAAGCCAGAACATCTCCAGTCTGTAAGCCTCCAGCCTATACACCCGATGGGCCGTCGATCCGACGCCGGTTCTTCCCTCGGATACTCTACAGGCCAGTTCTATGGCAGAACGACGTGGAGGACAATGGAAACTACAGCTCGGAAAGTTATCGGATGCTAAGAGAACAAACCTCCTGCGTTGTTTGTTTCCTGGCCGAAACTATCCAGCAGACCTCCAATGCCATGGCACACAATTCCGAAGCACGTATGAGAGACAGATTCGCTATAGTCTCAATGTGGACACTTCAAACATCTCTTTCTCAACCTCATCTTAGAAATCGTCTTAGAAATCATATTAAGATAAGCTTCATCGTCAATCCAGCATATTCTAATCAATCAAAATCGGACTCAAAGTTTTCTTGTGTATCCCAATGTTGTCAATTCATCCATTAGTCGTATGTAGATATAAATATCGCGAAGCGCCATTAGTGAGCAAGATAGTCTTTCTGCAATCAGTGCAATCAGTGCAACGTCTCAATTTCCGATCGACAGGTCACTATACTCACCAGCGTGTCTCTTGTTTCGTCTTGTAATTATCCGGCCCTCTCAATTCCACAATGGTGTCCTCCAAGCTCTTCGAACCACTACAAATCGGGCGAGTGAAGCTGAACCACCGCATCGTAATGGCACCGCTGACGCGGTTTCGTGCCTCAGACTCGCATGTGCACACCCAGCTCGCAACAACGTACTACGAGCAGCGGGCGTCGGTGCCTGGCACGCTACTCATCACCGAAGCGACCTTCATCGCGCCGCGCGCCGCCGGATACGCAAATGTTCCAGGTCTGTGGTCGCAGGAGCAGCTCGCGGCTTGGAAGGAGGTGACGGACGCGGTGCACGCAAAGGGTTCCTTCATCTTCGCGCAATTGTGGGCGCTGGGTCGCGCAGCCGATCCCCATCAGCTGGAGAAAGAGAGCTTTGGTGATCTTGTTGGCCCTTCTGACATCTCCATACAAGGCCGTTCAGCTCCACGATCGCTAACTGACAAAGAGATTTGGGAGTATGTGGACCTTTATGCTACCGCGGCGAAGAATGCGGTTGAGGTTGCGGGTTTTAATAGTGTAGAGATCCACGGAGCAAATAGGTAAGTAATTTTTATCTTATTTCCCACGTTTGTTTCGAAGATTGTAGGAGTGCTTTGTTTCGCAATTTGAGGGACGGGCGAGGAGGCTTTCATAGGTGCTTCGATTATTGGATATCCTGCGTTGTACTAATTCAACCTCTTCTCGAAAGATGCTAACAGCCCAGATATCTGATAGATCAATTCATTCAGGATGTCTCCAACAAGCGGACGGATTCGTGGGGAGGCAGTATTGAAAACAGAGCTCGATTTGCTCTCGAGGTGACCAAGGCCGTCACTAAAGTTGTTGGAAGTGATCAAGTCGGTATACGACTAAGTCCGTACAGTACCTTTCAAGACATGAAGATGAAAGACCCTATTCCACAGTTCACCTACGTGATCAAAGGCTTGCGAGACATTGGTCTTGCGTATCTCCATTTGGTTGAAAGTCGTGTCTCTGGGGATAGGGATGGGTCGGGATCCGAGAGTTTGAAGTTTGCGTTCGACGCCTGGGACAAGCGGAGCCCCGTACTTGTTGCTGGTGGCTTCAGACCAGACACCGCTTTGAAAGCGATTGACGGAGCCTACAGTAGTTCAGACGTTGCAATCGTCTTCGGTCGGTACTTCATCTCCAACCCAGATTTACCATATCGGATCAAGAATGGAATCGAGTTAATGGAATACAACCGCAAAACATTTTATATCCCAAAGAGTAAGACGGGATACATAGACTATCCATTCTCGAAAGATTGGTTAGCAGAATCATCCAAGCTTTAGGGGAGGATTTCCGTGGGGGTTAGATATGGTCCAGCTTGCGAAGAGGCTTGCGCGCGTCCCATCGATCACATTGTAAATAAGTCGTAATAGAGAATCTCCATCGATTGAAAGCAGAATTGGGAGCTCAAATGTGCGCGTGATAATTGCTGTTGGAGTGTCACTCCATCATGGCTGTCACATTCCCGTGACGAATAGCGTTTTCGACTTCCCGCTACCACGCCAACAACCCCTATTATCACCTCCAATTGATAATTTCATGTTCTGGAAGGATCTACCCTCCTCTTGAATGCAAATACAACGCAGTTGTGGGGAAGCTTTTCGCGGTCAATTCCGACAACGGCCGTACTATCCACAATGGAGTATCTCGATCTGGTTCAGCACAACTGTTCGCAACTTTTTATAGTTGTGCAACTGCGGAACAGTAGCATAACTACGCATGGGGTTCCGATCGGGTGCTGTCTTCAATGGGGTTTACCGTCAACGTCGTCCAAAGGTTGCCAATTAATCGCGCACAATGCCATTGTTTCCTCCAGTACCCCCGTCTTCCTTGCATGATGCCTCCTTTACCGGAGACTAGATTCAAAAGGAGAGAAGTGATTCGCGGGAGTCATCTCCGAATGCACTCTTTGCTTTTGATGGGCGTTGTCGACGACAGAAGCATAGATTAACGGGGGCCTCTCAGAGCGATTAGGCGTCACTTGCAGGAGGGATTCCGCTTAAGGTCGTTCCAACCCCAATGAAGTTGCGTTGGTCGGTATTTCCGGTCTAAGCTTTGGTCGTTTGCCACGAAGCCATGCTTGGATCAGACCATCATCCGTGTATGCATGAATTTCGTCTCATGAGCAGCATATATTCTTCGGCTGGAGGGGTATCTGTCGGTGTAAAGTCCTTAATCACGGAGCAACCACGTGGGTAACGGAGCTGCGAGTTGAATGCTCAGAAACTTTGGCAAGGCTAAGAGCGGCTACCTAAGTCATGGTTTTGAAATTTGGAGAGAGCACGAGGGAAGGCTCGGTTGTAGAAACGAAGGGAGAAGAACGGCGCCGAACTCGATCTGATGCTTTGCCACCGTCATGATCAATCTCTTTGCAGTAGGATTTTATATATCATCTGAGAGACACGGCTGGTTGATGCCTAGAACTTATCATTGCCAGGTTATGGAGGGATTGCGGTTCGATATTTGCTTAACTAGCATTGAACGCTACTTTTATACGACTACGTGCGGAAGGAATTGTAGACCATTTACTACCGTTGGTCGCAAACTGCCGGAATCAGCTGATATCAAACCACAGCCTTGCGATGAGTGTCAAATCCAACGATAGGGAAACGCGGTGAAGGCGGTGGAATGTGAATAATTGTGAAGCGGAGGGGTCGATCACGATCATTATTTTAATAAGGCATCCCGATAAGTGGCTGAGTCTAGGCCAAGCTGCTTCTGGCTGCTGCGGGATGCTTCGGCTGAGCCTACGTCCAGTTTATTACAAAAGTGCCGCTCTTATTAGGTTTTGCTATATTGGTGCAATCAGTCCGGGCGAGTGTTGATGAGAATTTCGAAGAGGGGGCAGCATAAAAAAGTCGTGATCTTGCCTGACACACCCACCACCCTAACCCTGATACGATACGATGTCCAACTGGAACCATGCGGCCCGACTTTACAATCGTTCGTTCATCGTCGCACCCGCGCGTTGTAGATTTGGTGTGCTGACCAAAACAAATAGACCTTTACTCACCCGATTCGGCTTATGACTCCGCTCCCCAATCAACGGTAGGCGACGAATGCCCAACCGAATTACAACCAGCCAGCTTCTTCGACCAAAGGGTCTCGTCCAACTATACGTCCGCTAATTCGTTCGCGGGAGAGCCTCTCGCCTCTGCTCATAGCATTGACGGCCTTGCAGCAGGCTGGACCGAGAGCGGTGATGCCCTACTGGATCCTCAACAACCAGACTTCACCAGGACCATGACACTCAATTATGGACATCTCCACTTGGCTGGCCCTGAATCATATTCTCCCGGAATCAGCACGACCAGTGGATCTTTACCGACACGTAGCCTTTCCGACACGGGATACGGCGAAAACGTCACAGGTTATGAATTCACGTCCGAGCTACCGGTCAGCCCTGAAGAATACGAAGGAGCGGAAGGAGTGGAGGAGGAAGCGGAAGAAGACGAGGTACTAGAAGAGGCCGAAGAAGCCGAGCCAGCACCACCAGCACCACCGCCAAAGCGCAAACGCGGCCGACCACGGCTCAACCGGCCAAGCGGCAGCTCGAGCTCCAGCGCGACGGCCGCCGCGCCAAAAACGAGCTCGCGCATCCCGCACACGGAGGTCGAGCGCAAGTACCGCAACGCGCTGAACGCGGAGATGGAGCGACTGCGCGCCAACATCCCGATACTGCCGCAGCGGGACGGCGCGGCGCTGGCGGGCCCACCCCGTGCCAGCAAGGCCGTTGTGCTAGCTGCCGCCGTCGACTACATCAAGCAGCTTGAGGCCGAGACGGAGAAGCTCGCGGGCGAGAACGAGGAGCTGAAGAGGGGCGAGGGTAGCGGCGCGGCCAGGCGCGGGAGGAGGAGGTACGACGTTTGAGCGTGACTGCGTGTTGTGAATGCTGTGAAACGATAGGATTAATTCGGGTATGATGGCAGGACCAGACCGGATTCCCATGGAGAGACAATTTGACGACCGAAATGATATCAAAGAACAACCGTCAGCGGCGGCGTAATTATCGTTAAGTAGACGACCCTGTACAATTTCCTATATCGATCCTTTTTAGTACCCTGAATTCTTGTCAGAGAAGCTGGATGAAGGCGGAGCGTAATTGATCTACTTCTATATAGTTGAAGTTGGAAGTTGGCCTTGTAGACTTCAAGTTGTCCGATGGATGAGGTGGCATGACGATTAATCCTTCTTAGCACCGGTTGCTTCCTCCTATTCTCTATACTAAAATAGGAAAGAGAGAAGAAGCAACCCTAGCAGATAAGCAACCCTAGCAAATAAGCAACCATAGTAGAATAGTGGCGCTTGGTATTTGGCAGAGAAATTACGCTCTGTATATCAGAAGGACCATATTCCGACGGTTGACTTTCATTCAATAACCAGGGTCGTCTCAATCCAAAGCTTCCTCTCCCCAATCCTCCATCCGATATTGTCTGACCCACTCCTCAATCTTTTCGCCCACATCTCCAACTAGCCGGTCATAGTGATCTCCATCACCACACGTAAACAAGCCACAATGTGCACCAACCTCGTCTAGGCCAGGCATCGGTACGCGAACCCAGCACTCGTCAACCTCGCCATTTGCAGCTTTGGCTAGCGCGCAGAATTTACGATCTTTCGACTGTTTGGCTGGCGGTGGCTCCACCTCACGTGTACCACTACTAGTAGGGGTAAGATCCAGAGACGTGAGAGACGTCAGACGAGAATGGGAATCTGCTGTGGTCGGTGACATCAGAGAGGAGGGTACGGCGGAGGATTGACGCGATAGAGTCGAAGTTCTGTCTAGGGCTGACGGATGTAATACCGTTCCTCGCGCTTGAGTTTCTTTAGCTTCGGTGTTGGAAATCGCGGTTGAGTCATCTGCCGCACCGTCTGTGCTTGAAGCGATTGGGTCTGTACTTAGAGGCGGCTGGACTAGAGACTGCTCATCAGTCTTTAGTTTCTTTCCTTCTTCCTTAGCTGCGGCCTTTCTCAGCTTCTCGATGAGCTTTCCTCGATCTCGGATGGCATCGTTTCGGTCTTTAATGGCTTGCTTGTACGCTTTCAAACGGCGATCGTGTTGTCTTTGCACAACTTTCTGGACATCCTTGTCTGGATATGATGATAGATCCAGTTGAGGTGGTTCGATAGGTTCATCCGGAAGTGGAGGTAAATTCGAAGGTAGATACGTAGAATCTTTGGTAAGCATACTCGGAGCGTTAGACAGTGTAGTAACAAGAGTTATATCTGTTTCTGCTGGCGATGATTCTCCCTCTTTGTCTTCTTGCTTGCTGGTTGATTTGGCCTCCTCTTCTGAAGTGGATGGTGAGATAACCGGATCGATGACTTCCTTCACGACTACCTCACCGTCGTCTCTTTGTTCTTCAATTGAGATCCGTGGACTTCTCGAAGATGATCGACTGTCGGATGGACTTGTTGAAGCACTTCTCCTCTTTGCGTCCACATCAGGTGGTTCCAGTGTTCCGTCAACGATTCGTCTAGGAGAGGGACTCTTATCCCTCTTCGGTCTCCCAGTCGAAGCTGTGTAATAGTTTACAAATCTTACTCTTGGGACACTCCTCGCCGGTCGTGCAAGAGCAGTGCGACGAACTAACTCATCTTCATCCTCAAGAGCTCTAATCTTCGAATACCTTGCTCTCAAGCTTGGATAGTCGGCCATTGCACTACCAAACTCGATGTGAGACTTCACATATTGCGTCGTGGCTTGACGTAGGCTATCCGAGTGCTTATTAACAAAATGAGCAAAATTCTTCCAGCCTTTTCGAACCTTGAGGTTCACGTCATTGAAGTACGCCGGATTGAAGTTTGGATCCTCGGGTTGCGAGTACAAAGTGTCATGCCTCTTGCGACCACTAGAACTTGAGGAGGTGTCTTCAACATTTGAATCCAAAGTAATGCTGGTGGGAGATGTCAGAGGAGGTTGAGAGCCGGTATTGCCTTGTGCTTCTGATTGTTGCTCTGCTGGTCTGAACAGGCTTGCAATGCCACTACCGATAACACCCGGATGAAGACCGAGAAACGGCACATCAAAATTTACGGTCCCAAGCATGCGATGTCTGAAGGCCTGTCCCGTTGCCGGCGAATATGATGGTAACAGCACAACATCCGCCGATAATAGGCCGCCCATGGAATGTCCAAGCAGTACCACATCCGTGTTTGGTGATTCGTGTGGTGCCAGCCTGCTCATTGTTATTGAGAGAAGCCGACAAGATCAGAAATACTTACCATTTGCTGAATTCATCCGCCACAAAGTGAATCTTCTGCCGAGTTTTATATCTAGGATATATTTTCGAGTGCACGATATGACTCTCGGCTAAAGTTATGGTCAAGAGGTTGTGAACATGGGCCGGGAAGCTCAGAAAGCTTGTCTCTGCTCCCATGAAACCGTGAATGTATATGAGAAGCAACTTTCTTCTCTCATCATGGCCGGTATTCTCTGGCACGAGAGATTGCTGTGAAGAGCTACGAGGGTCTTGTGAATCGAAACCATGGCTTGAGAAGGATTGTCTACCATCTACTTCAGGGTCCAGAGGATTTAGCAGAGATGAGCTTGGCGTTCGAGGTGGGAGAGGCGGTGGAGCCCGAGCCGCTTGATCTTCGTGCTCGGTAGTCATGTCATCTCAGTGGAGACGTGAGATATGCTAACGGTTGCGAAATGCGACATTGATGCCTCGCTACCTATTCACAACTTCTTGCACAACCAACCAAGTACTCACTGCCAAACAAGAAACATAGGACGTATCCACGTTTCACGGGATTCGCTCAACGCGTGGCGATGACGTTCCAGACTAGGAGTGGGTTTGGGCTATACGGCAGTAAGGCGTAAAGAAGTGATTGTGCGGAGAGACGATTTTCCGGATGCGTAATTAGACCAATGAGAGAGCGGCAGTTGACATGCAGGGCAAAACGCTTCCGCTGCAGCCATCAATAGCTTCCCGATCCAGCCTGCATCAGAAATGGCCATGGTTGCAAATGTAGCCCGAGTCAGCCAATGCAGCTTCTCGATAGTACATGCAATTCGAATTCATGATAGCATGGCTGTTAGCTGTTCGTTTAGGACAGATAAGATCGAATGATCACTGAAATGGCATCTTGGCCTGCAGAGTATCGTGTTGGTGGGATTGGGTACATGACCATTGGCCCGGATGATGTAGTGACAACAAAATACGAGACCCGCCAACTGATTCTATGCAATTGTCTCTATTCTAGGCTTCTTCCAATGATACACGCATAATAAAATCCTTCGCTGGTTAGACCACCAAAGCCACAGATGGACTCCGTCTCCAGTGATTTGATTAGCACAGGCAAGCCTTGCTGGACTTCATTTTATGATGACTCGCGTCAGCGTCTAGAAGTCGTGGAAGACGGATGGGACGTGAATTGGTGTGGACTGCGAACGCCCGTCCATGTGCTACATACAACGGTTATGGAGAAATGAACAGCTGCATGTAATGACGCTCATTCGGCATGATGCCGACCGGAATACGGCAGGCAGGATGCGAAATATGGAGCAAGAGGAATTGTCCGATGTCTTGCCTGTATCTGGCACTTGCAGCAATCGCATGGCGGCAAGCGCAATGAAGTCGGTAATGAGAGGTCGTGTTGAGCTTGGCTTTTGGCCCGGGCCCCCAAAGCTCCCGGGCGGAGAGTGGAGATGGGAGGTGGATTTAGCAACTTGCGGAGTTGATGGTCATCACCCACTCGTCTGGCTGGCGACTCTACAGTGAGCTCATGGGTGGCAGCGTGGCGCGCTCCAGGCCTGGACACGCCGTTTCGATAGCGTCAATGACCCATGCCTGTTCCTGCAGCACCAACGACGCACGAAAAGCCATGGTGTTGCGCCGATGGACCTTCAAGATGGACGGCCTGAATTGAGCGTTGTTGGGTTTTGTGTCGGCGCAAGATAGACTTCGATGATGTTGCGTTGTGTTGTTTGAACCGGAGAGTTGTTGAGCGGTGTTTTGTTTGGACGCAACGGCCGCGTCTGATTCGCCGTGTGGTTATAATTTCCTCGATTAATTTGAACTTTCTCCCCTGCTCAGGGACAAAGCCAGTGACTGCAAGCCGAACCGTGCCCAGCCTCAATTTCCATGACCCGCCCGTTCTACCGTCCCCTTTAGATCGTCCCACTGTCCCAGGAATTAGCTGGCTTTGGTTACGGCTCCGACACCACCAGCCCAGTCCTCTCCGTTTCCCCTTCCCTCACCTTCACCTCAGGTTTCGCAATCTAACTTCAACTCGACCTCCGCTGTGCAAGTCGACTTCTGACTGCGTGCTTTTGCGCGTGTCAGATGCTGAAGACGGTCTGATCGACGAGACAACGGCAATCACTGGCCTGTCCCCCTGACAAACACAACCAGACCAACCCGTCGACGTCGCCAACTCCTGCGACTACCGCTTCTCCAACCGCGAACACCGGCGACAATTCGTTGCACTCTCCTCACCGCAGTCTCTCGCCTCATGGTCCGATACTGAACCAGTACGTCGATTGCGTCACTAATCCTTATGTCCAATGCGCGCTGGACACCAACACACGAAACATCTAGAAACTAACCACAAAGTCAGTCCACTCTTTTGCCAACATCCTCTTGTCAGGCCCAGTCCCGACGTCCATTCCTTTTGAGAGCGCGCGATCCTCCGTGTTCATCGATTGATCACAGCAATAGCCTTCTGTGAAGACGGTCCAATCCTTAGAATCAAACATCGCGCCCTCCGGTTGCTTGGACGACCCGTAGACTGATCCTCCAACCTGAATATCTACAGCTGTTGAATGCAGCTCTAATCACTCTCCTCCCTTCTACTTCGGACCAGGCCTCTAGCCATGGGCCCTCCGGCCAAGCGACGACGACTCGAAGAGCCCGAGTACTCCGCCGATTCTCCTGATGTATTCGACGACGGCTACGATTCAGACGATGAGCTGACTCTGGACGATCTCGATTCCAATGACCAGCGTCTTAAGCAGGCACTGCTGGCCCAGAAAGGCGAATATGTCGACCGACGATTGGAACGGCGGCAACTTGATGTGACCGTCGACGTTGCAAGCACTGTCACAATTGCCGTGGAACTTGGTAGCGATGGTGAACCAACCAGTACTGTGTCTCTTGACACAGTTTCGACCGCCATCGCAACAGCTTTGACCGAATCTCCTGACATTACGGTCTCTGCCGCTGCACCAACTATTCCAACGCCGCCTCTCTCAACTCCAGATGTCGTTCCGACTAGCCAACTAGCTTCTTCAACCACACCGCTCCCAGATACTACAGCTGCTAGCAATGTCACTTCACTTTCCAGCTCAGTCAACGCATTTAGTACCTACTCAGTTCCGTTCAATGGTGAGAACTACGCTTCGCAGGTCACTGAAATCTAAGACTAACATCTTCATAGGCTCATCTACCTTGCTCAGTACTACCGTCAGCAGCAACATGCTAATTGCGACCAATAGCTCCGCGAACGTGACCCTTCCGACTGCTTTTCTAAATGGTAACGGATCGCTTCTTGGCTTCCTGTCATCGAGCTCGTCTGTCACAACCTTGACTACCTCTACGTTGTCTTCTTCAATCTCATCATCTAGCTCTCCGGCATCTGGTCTCGGCCCTGAAGGAGGAGCTGGTTCAGGCTCCGGTACATCAGGTGCTTCACCAACTGGTAGTGGCTCAGCCGGTTCCGGTGGTAATGGCTCTAACAATACGCCTGCGCCAGGCTTGGTTGCGGGTGCCGTTACCGGTAGTGTTGGCGGCACGGCAATCATTTTGCTCATCTTGGTCATTCTTATCCGCTGGTTCCGCCGCCGAAATGCCGCAATGATTAGCCTGCCACGAGACGAATCTTCTCTCACGAATCTACGCTTAAGCTCGGAACCTAAGATGTCACAGCGCTCAATCCTTCCAGCGGCGGCAACCGGCGCCCTTGCACGTTTGTCGACGATGGCAAACCGCAAGTCAAGTCCAACCTTACCACCTACGGAGCAAGGCTTCCAGAAGGTCTCAGGACGCAAGATGCCCAGCCAATTTGGAACCGAGTTCGACCAAGGGCCGATGAGCAAAGATTTTACTGCATCATACAATCGCCGATCGAATCGCGACACTGTTGAGACAAATCTGTCCGACATCTCCTTCTACCGAGACGGTGATGGATTCTATGGCGGCATGGGCGGATCTCCAGAACGACCAGCAGGACCTCTTGCCGGCGGCTTCGGTGAACCATCTCAACCTCGTCAAAACGTTCCTAGCCCTGAGAACATGCGGCCAAGCCCTGCGCGTACTCCAGTTATTCATCAGGGCGGTCCATGGACCAACATGGCACAAACTCCTCCAGCGACTGCTGGATCAGGTACGATCGGCCGCAGTCACCAAGATAGCAGCCACTCGACTCGATTCACCGAGGATATGTAATGTTTACTCGGACTTTCGCTATCATTCGGATCCAAATCTTTCGCATCTTCCTTGGTTCTGTGCAAACATATGTGGTCCACATAGACGTTCAGAGCCATGTATCTCCCACGACACCTAGTACGATATCACGAAGAACAACCGGACCACTCATCCCAAAAGCCTCCATTTTGGTTTTCAACGCCGTAATAATACCCCTCCAACTATGCGTCATTCTTTAATTTTAATTCACACCGTCGTATTTCCTCAACGTGGCTCCAGCATCCGCCCTGCGGAGCCTATTACCATCCACCAAATCACAGATCTCCTTATCACCATTGTCGGACGTCCGCACTCTAGAATCTAGTGGAACCAGCGTTCCTCTTACATCTCGATTGCTTTGTACATAATCTGCACAAACACCTCACCCTCCACCATACACCAATCCACTGCCCTAATCATCCGACGCGGCGGTGGCCATCTTGTTTGGAAAGGCGGAGGGAGCCTTGCGTTGTCGGTACGGCATCTTGCGAGGCACCTCCCGTGTAGAATTACCCCTTTTCTTTCTGTTCGGCTTTGCCGTACACATTGCTTGTTGCATTATATTATACCCTTTTTCTTGGGCGTGTTTCACTTGGCCGGCGTTCGTCTACGCGACAGACGCGCTGCGTCGTTTATGTTCCTTGTGGTGGACATACTTCTTTATAGATGACACGAGTTGATGGCGAGTGGAAAGATGGTGGATGAAGTTGCTTAGATAGTTGAATGGAGATTGATGAGATGAAATTCTTCGTTTATACCTCACTAAGTCATTGTGAATAAACACCTGGAAGTGTTCTGGGTAGACATCGACGCGAAATGGATGTATTCATTTTCGCTCGCAGAATTCCACACTACGGCTAGTCTAGAAGCCTCTGTTATTCAGGTTCCCCAATGATCGATCCTCTGAACCACTCTTTGCCTCAAGCGAGGCTCAAAAACGATGATACTCCCGCCTTGAAGGTGAACACCATGCTCGATGCAACCAACCCCGTGGCTCCTCTGCCATGACTACGCTCGAACTCTCCAGTTATAGTGCCCACCGTCCAGAACCATCAACGCACTCCTCAAGCGAGCCCAAATCGCTAAGCCGGCTCCGACCAATCCACCTGATCGGCCACAGGCGGCCCACCACCAGTGGAGAAGCCAACCTTCAGCCTCAACCGCAGTTTCGCGGGCGGCGCCTGTGAAAGAAACGTCAGCCAAGATCAACCAAAACCAAGAACTCAAAAAAGAAAAGGGGGAACTCACGCCAGCGAGGGCCTGCACGCGCATAAGCTGAGTGGCATCATGGCCGGGAGCGAGAGTGGCGCTGGAGATGGGCTGCATGGCGAGCTTCTGGCTCTTTGGGACGGCGGCCTGCAGCGAGACGTTTGCGAGCGGGGCTTGGCCGGCATTGCGGAAGCGCGCCGTCACGTTGATGGCGGTCGCGGTGCGCACGAGCGCCAGCGTGATCACCAGCCCGTGCTTCGCGTACGCTTGGTGCCCGGCTGGTTGCGTGGGCGGCGTGGCGGCGGCCGCGGGCGAGGGTGTGGCCGCCGGTGCAGACGACCCGAATCCCATGCCTAGGAGGTCAGAGGATGCTGAAGGTGCGGAGAACTGTGCGAGTGGAGCGGGAGTGGTCGTTGTGTTGGGGGTGCCGAAGAGGTCCATGATGGAGTCGACATTCGAGCGTGCTTGCGCTGGAGGAGGAGATGTGGTCTGTGGAGGAGGAGACGATAGTCCGCCTCCGCCAAGGATATCGGCAAGGAGATCCGCGTTGTTCTGTGAGCCGTTGAGTGTGGCGCTGATATCGGTAGCTGGAAGCGGTGTGTCGCCGCCCATGAGGTCGAGCAGCATGTCCTGCTCCGTGATCTGACTTGTTTTCTTCTTCCCAGATGTTCGTGCAGGCTTCTTTGGTGCTTCACCGAGTACACGTTGCTCTTCACGAATCTCAGGTGGAGGCATCTTCTCTAGAACTCCTCGCCTAATCTGATCATACGAAAACAGATTACCATACTCAACGGCTCGCTGCTGAATTTCGATATCAAGGTCTGTTGTGTAAGTCTGCAGGAGTCGGCGAATCCTTTCAATTTGTGCTGGTTCCGTAAGGCGCGTGGTGAGCTTCATAGTTGACATGATGATATACTCTGTGATCATCTGACCGGAGTAACTGCTGGCGAGGATTGTTTCGAACAAGTCGACAATATCTGCTTCTTTGACCTCCTTAACCAACTCTTCCTCTTCGTATTGACCTCCTTGTAGTAGTGCATCACCATACTCTCCAATAACCCAAGCACCGGCAAGCGTCAAACCTTCTTGAGTAATGTCATCTTTGAGAGCGGCGTATAGCTTCTGGACAGCGTATGTTTGGAGATCAGGCGTTTGTGCGATGAGACGAACAAATGAAGATAATATCTGCTCTTTGACATAATTTCCGGCAAGTTTCAGGGTTCGAAGCATAGTATCTATGTGCCATCGTTTGTTCGGTGCGAAACGATCGGCCGCAATACCGATCTGGGTGGTCATGGTGGGCTTGAATTCATTGTCGGCAACTTCTAAAAATGCAAGCAGTTCGCGAATAAGCACGCGCACGTTGTTCTCGTTGATGAGTGTAAAGCTGAGATCAAGTGCTCGGCGACGAATGCTGATGTCAGGATCTCTCAAACAATCGAGGATGGTGTTTCGATGTCGTTGAACAGCATTAGGCTCAACGGCAACAACCTTGATGAGAGTATTAAGTGCGACATAGCGAATGTTGTTATCCTTGTTGGACAAGAATTTTCCAAGAATGTTGACGCCTAGAACCCGAAGTCCGGAATCTGCTTCAATATCGAGGATGGTAAGTACAGCTTCATAGAGGATGGAGTTGCCAACATTCTTCGATGAGTCGGTATTTGTTGCAACCTGCGCCAGTATGTCGTTGATCTGCTCGCTTGTTGAGACATCGCCGCGTCCAAGATCCCGTAGTAGCCTAAGAATTTTCACTTGTAGGAATGGATCACAAATACCCGTCACATCATGCTCTGGAGCATAACCTGACGTTGACAAGCTCTTCAGAACTTTAACAAGTGACGGTACAAGTGGTCTGAACATCTCAAGAACTCCTTGCTCGTAGTCCTCTGAGTCCTCTGCTTCTTCTGCTTCGCACATACTCGTGACCAGCGTCAGACCGCAAAGTAGCACACCATGATTGCGATCATTCAGCAGAACTTTTGCCTTCTCGATGAAGTGCTCTTTTAGATCTGGAACTTTGCGGCATATTCTCATAGCACACAGAGCGGCTTTTCTCCTAATGTATGGGTTGCTACTTGAAATGATGGTCTCGACTTCGGAGAACAGATCGCGGGACATTTCGACGGAAGCGATATTGCCCAAAGTGACAAGAGCGAGTCCGACTATATACTGGTTCGAGTGATTGAGGTCGTTCTTGAGGGAGTTTGTGACAAGAGTGAGGACTTCCTGATTTTCATCGAGTAGAAGCATGGTGCCTAGATAGCCCAAACGCTTGTCGGCGAAGCGCGGAGAAGCAAGTAGCTTGAGGCATTCTATCTGACCGAAGTGTGTTCTTTCGCCGAGAGTGAAGAGGTAAAGCAGTTTGGCTACATTGTTCCTCCGGATGGTGGCATCGTGACTCTCCTCGCGGAAGCTGGCTCGAATGGCGGCGCTTTCCTTTTGGATGACGGCGCGTTCGTCGGCGATGGTCTTTGCGGCGCGAACATTGCGTATGAATTGCTTGACTGTCAAATGTGAGTAGACGAAACCGGCTGGCAAGACCTCAGGCATACGGGAACTCATGGTCGCTGGCTTCTTCAGCGCCCACTAGCGGGGCCTCAGCTTTTGTAGTGGTCGTCGGAGGCTGAGCTCTTGGTGGTCAGGTCAGCTAAGGAATTTATTGGTGACACTAGTCGCGGGCAGCGTGCATATCGGCTATAGTTTGGGAATTTCTGTGTGACTTGTCTTGCGAAGAGCATCTCAAACCGTAAAAACGGCCATCGGCTTAGAGAAACAAGCTCACAGTCTGCCACACGTATGAATGAGGGTGAGAAAGAGTGCGAGCTCCGGGATGATGATTAACCGAAGTTTACCCACGGCTTTTCGCCTGAGGCTTCAAGTAACAGAAGCCACCCACTAATAGTTAGTGGGTCGTTAAGGTACGGATAGGGAATATGGAGCATAGAGTGTGGAGTAACTTAAGGGTATCATCCAAGACGTAATTACGAAGCGCCGGGGTTGACCGTTGGCCTGCTTACAAAGTCCATCAGGACAGATGCTCCATGCATTTGGTCAGCTTTCAGCCCAACAACGAGCCTCGGATCTGTATATCTATTTTCTGTCTACCGAAGCCCATCAGATCTTTCTCTTTTTGTTTAGTTAATTACCACTTCCGCTGCTCCTCATAATTCCGTCATTGCTTGGGGACTGTGATCAGCAAGGAGCCGGAACCCTTAACACCCCGACCGATCTGTACCAGAATAAAACGTGAGAGCCGCCTCCTTCATACCACACTGTTTAATCATTTTGAGATCTCCGATATTCTTCCTTTCTCATTGTTAATTAATTGCTTAGCGGTGTTCTCTGAAGTGCTGCTCTTCTGCATGACGAGCGGTATCTTCGCGATAGGTTCATTATGAACGGGATCAACGGGAATGGCTCGGCGAACGGTAGTGCCATCGAAGTAGTCACACCCAGCGCGAGAAAGCCATGGCGAAATGATCTGAGCGAGAGGTCGAAGGATGAAGGTCTAACCCCTAATGGAGGTGTTGTGACAGCATCACAGTTATCGAGGTGCTAAAGCGTCCTTTCTTCGACCAGGCAACCACAAAGCTAATCATAATGCGACAGTCGTTCGGCGACACCAATACCACCTGATGCGCCGCCATCAGTTCAAGCCACATCTTCTGCACGAAGGCAGATTCGAGCGGAACGACGGAGGCGTATGTTTCCAACTGTCGAGTATGCGTCACGAGTATCGCATTTCGACCCGAAGAGCGACCATCATGACTTTCGAGGTTTCTTCGTGCTCTTCTGGATTGCACTTGCCATCATGGTCATTACTGCCATGCTGAGAAACTATAAGGAAACTGGTTTCCCGTTGGTTATTAGTCAATGGGATCTTTTCACTCAGAATATCTGGGAGCTTGGTTCTAGCGACCTGATCATGACCGCATCAACGTACCTCTGCTTACCCTTGCACAAACTCTATGCCAGCAATGACAGCATTTTTCGTTGGAGTAAAGGTGGAATAGTTCTCCAAAGCTTATTCCAGGCCGCATGGTTGACGCTTTGGATATGGTGGCCTTTTATCTGGGATTGGTCATGGACGGCTCAAGTCTTCTTCACGATGCACACTCTTGTCCTCTTCATGAAGATGCATTCGTATGCATTCTACATGGGTCACCTCTCTGAGACATGCAGACGACTCCAAGAACTCGACTGTCCCGAAGGCAAGTCTCGGCGACCGGTGCGACGCTATCCCAGTAATAGCGGTATCAGAGATGATGTGCGGATGGCATCGCCGACAGTACCGCGCACTAACTCCGGCGAACTGACAACCCTCCGTGAAGATCTTGCCGTCGAATTGACGTCTCCTATCGGCGGCGTCACATACCCGGCAAACTTGACCTATCTCAACTTCACCGACTTTCTCTTCTGTCCAACCCTGTGCTACGAGATAGAGTATCCACGCGCCGAGTCCATCAACGCGGCAGAACTCTTCTACAAGACGCTCGCCGTCTTCGGGTGCATCTTTCTGCTGACGGTGACGAGCGAGCACTTCATCATCCCCGTGCTGGCCGAATCGAACGCGCAATTCCACTCGACGGCGGCCACGCACGCCGACCGGGCGCTCATCCTGGTGGAGACGATCTCGCGGTTGCTATTCCCGTTCATGACGTCATTCCTGCTGGTATTCCTGGTGATCTTCGAGTACGTGCTGAACTTCTTCGCGGAGGCGACGCGGTTCGCGGACCGCCGCTTCTACGCCGACTGGTGGAACAGCTGCGACTGGCTGGCCTTCTCGCGTGCCTGGAACGTCCCCGTCCACCACTTCCTGCAGCGCCATGTCTACTCCGCCTCCCGCGGCGTGCGCTTCTCCAAGGCCGCTGCTACCGCCTTTACTTTCTTTGTCTCCGCGCTGGCTCACGAGTTGCTCATGGGTTGCATCACGAAGAAGCTGAGAGGATATGGTTTCTTTGCTATGATGTTGCAGATGCCAATTGTCGTGGTGCAGCGGTCGAAGTGGGTTAGAGGACGGACTCTCTTGAATAACGTGCTGTTTTGGTGCAGCATGATTCTCGGTCTCAGCATGATGTGCTCACTATATGTACTTGTTTAGAGGCCGGCGACGACCTTGTCACCTGGATGGGTGAGACAAGACGTTACTAGCCATTGTATACAGATATACTTAGACCTACATTACAGTAGATGCGAATCTTCATCACCGCTTCTCATTACTCTGGATGGTTATCAATTGTTGAATCTCAGCAGCATTTGATTCACGATCGACTCCAAACTTGCTATGTTCTCATCATGATCATAAAACGTAGTAACGTAGAGTTTCGAGACGATTCTATTCATATTTCTGCAGTGACAGCTAAATCATTTATATTGGAGATTGTGAGCTTTCTTCAAAACTGGTTTTCATTGGAACGGACTACCTAGGCTAGCGCCATTCTGCTGACGGGGAGATCCAAATCGATTATCCTCTTCGTAGTATAAACTGATCAAATGAACATCTTGAAGACAGATGTCAAGTTGATCGAAGGCAAGACCATGGGGACTCTTGAATGGACGGGTATGAGTGATGAAAGGAGATATATATTTTAAGGGGAATCAAAACTCTGGCTCCTTCGTTCTGCATCATCAATTGCCGGGAGATACTCCCTTTGTGCCAACTTTGGACAGACGTTCTCTACTTCTTGCGAGAAGCATGAACCGTGGCGATGATCTTATCAACTACTGAAGGGTCGGAGAGCTGTAATACAAAGTCAGTATTCTGCACAGAAATGAATAGTTGAGTGAAAGGTAACTCACAGTCGAAGTGTCACCCAGCTGGTCTTCCTCGCCGGCCAGAATCTTACGCAGAATGCGGCGCATGATCTTACCTGATCGAGTCTTTGGTAGATCATCAACCGTGAAGACGGCCTTTGGTGCAGCAAATGGGCCAATGCTCTTGCGTACTTGCAGAATGAGATCTTTCTTGACCTGATCGTTGTGATCGTAGCCATCCTTGAGAGCGACGAAGGCATTGACAGCCTGGCCCGTGAGTTCATCGTGGATGCCGACCACGGCGGCTTCACCGACAGCTGGGTGCTCGATGAGTGCAGCTTCGATTTCAGCAGTGGACAGACGATGTCCTGAAACATTGACTACATCGTCGACGCGGCCGCGGATCCAGTAGTAACCTTCGTGGTCACGTCCAGCACCATCACCAGTGAAGTAGTAGCCCTTGTAGACATTCAAGTAAGTGTCCATGTAACGTCTGTGCGCTCCCCAAACGGTACGGGCCATGCTTGGCCATGGCTGCTTGAAAGCGAGTACGCCTTCCACGTCATTGCCGTGGATTTCTTCACCAGACACCGGATCGATGATTGCGGGTTCGATACCGAAGAACGGGAGCGAACAAGAACCGGGCTTAGTTGGAGTAATGCCACCGAGAGGTGTCAGAACGTGCGAACCGGTCTCGGTTTGCCAGTATGTCTGCCATATGTTAGCAAATGTGTAAATTGTACGGCTGGTAAAACTCACATCGACGATATGCGCCTCCTCCTTACCAACAACCTCAAAGTACCACTTCCACACTTCAGCGGCAATTGGTTCGCCGACAGATCCAAGAACGCGGAGATTCTTCATCTCGTGCTTCACGTGGTGGTCACCAGCACGCTTGAGCAAACGCAGAGCAGTCGGTGCAACGTAGAACTGAGTTACGCCGTGCTTCTCAACAATGTCCCAGTAACGAGAGAAGTTTGGATAGGCTGGTGTACCCTCGAAGACGACAGAGGGAACACCGAGCAAAAGTGGTGCGTACACGACGTATGTGTGACCAGTAATCCACCCAACATCACCACCACAGAAGAAGATGTCCGAGTTGTGGATATCGAACACATACCTACCTGTTGCCGCCGCTCCCACGAGATAACCACCGGTTGTGTGCATGACACCCTTTGGCTTACCCGTCGAGCCAGAGGTGTAAAGCAAGAACAGAGGATCCTCGGAGTTCATGGAAACAGGCGGGATGTAGGAGGGCCACTTATCGACCTCCTCGTGGTACCAATAGTCGCGGCCCTTGGTCCATGGAACGTCGGCACCCGTGCGCTTGTACACCAAGCAGTGTGACACGCCAGGGCACTGCTTGAGAGCTTCATCGACAATCTTCTTGGTGCCGATGATCTTGCCTCCACGTTTGCCTTCGTCGGTCGTGATAATGACCTTGGACTCGGCGTCATTAATACGGTCGCGGAGCGAGTCGGACGAGAAACCGGCGAAAACGACGGAGTGTATAGCGCCGATACGCGAACATGCAAGGAAAGCAACGACTGCTTCAGGAATCATGGGCAAGTAGATGGCGATGGTGTCACCCTTCTTAACACCCATCTCCTTCAAAACGTAGGCCAGCTTTGATACCTGACGGAGAAGTTCGGAATAGGTGATGGACCGGCCTTCGTTGGGCTCATCGGCTTCGTAGATGATGGCCGTCTTGTTCGGGTGCTTGATGGCATGACGGTCAACACAATTGTAGGAAGCGTTCAGGTAACCCTCAAGGAACCAGGCGTTGTCTCCGTTCGCAAAGCTACCCGAGTGGACGGTTTTGAAGTCATGCTCCCAGGTGAGGAGCTCACGAGCCATCTTTCCCCAAAATTTGTGGGGATTCTCAATCGACTCCTTGTACAGCTCCTTGTAGTGGTCGAGGCCATTGAGATGCGGCTTGTGCGGATGCTTTCTGGGACGGAGTGTCAGCAGAATTTAAGACAAAACAATCAAAAGCAGTTTATGGAGGTCGCATCAACTTTCGAATTGAATGCGGCAAATAATTCAGCATGAAAACTTACCCAAAAAATGCCTTTGGAACTGTGAAGACTTCTGTCAGTACCTCTTTCTTCCCACAGCCGGGTGAGCGGAGAAGCTTACCATGATAAGTATCGACCTCGTGTGCCTCGGCAACCACGGGATTCGTGGGCTTCACTGCGCCCTCAGACATGTTGAATCGAGTTTTCTTTCAATCAAGGCTCAAAAATTCAGTTGAAGTTGTGAAGTGACGGAGAATGGGGTAGCTCGCTCAAGGTTGGTGGGGATGAGAGCTTTAGGAACTGACGGGCGAGGCCTTCGAGGGGTTCAAATTTGCGGGGAAAGTGACAAAGTGGCGTTGGCGGAGGGCTGAAGTCGCGTAATAACGGTACCGGTAGAAGATCGAGCTCGCACGATCAGAGGCTTCAGACGTAGCGTGTGATCACCGACGCAAAAGGGAAGGTCGTCGGCGATGTGCACGCGAATTGGGAGTCGAGTCGAACAGTGTGAATGCCAATCTTCAGGTGCGCCAAGGTGAAAGCACCTTTATGTGCCAAAAGCCAATGTCTCACAAACGGACACAAGCGGTGAATGCGAGCACTCTAGCAGAGAATCGAAGGAACATGGATTTCTCGTGCGGCGGGGCGAGGTCTGGAGCTTTTGTAACCCTTCGCGCCATCCATCTTCAAATGGCTCATCTGATGCGAGTCCCACCTTGGCGGGCATGGACGGGATACTCTACTGCGAGCTGGCACAACGGAGCTTTCCATCATCGAGGTACTGCCACGGCTAAATCGACACAGATGCAAACACGAAGCCTATTGATTTGTCCGCTGAGCCGATCGTACCATCACCGCCTCCAAATGTGTTCTTGTAGCCATCGGCTGCATATGGCCTGTTTCCTCAGTGACCTCAGCCTACCGATGGTCGATCCGTCTCTGCGACCGTCCGGAAGACGGGCGCGCGGTGTGCCAACTGAACGCAGCCGACCTTGACATTTGGCGGAAAAGCTCTAGCCGGTTGCCACAGCCGCTCCCGGGCCTCAAGTGTCGAAAGTATGTTTAATTGTTGTGCATGCAGCTACCCATGTATCCATCCTTCCAGAATCGCGTTCCTCACGCTTGGGTATGCTAGCGTCCGTCGTTATCACCCAGGCAATCCGGGCCAGCGGGAACCTCGCAGTCATTTGACGAGGCTTGCATGCAATTGCCACCAGGTACCTTACCGAGGACTACGCTGATGAAACCTGTGAAGCTACACCCTTTGCTCCGAAGACGAATGGGCCCGCCGTAAGCATTCGGAAAATCTGGGCCGCCTCAACCTCCTCGGCGACATATTCCGGCAAGTAAAGTCTCGGACATCGGAAGCCGCCTATCACTGAAACCATTGGGAGTACCATGCATAGTTTGGGTCCAATAGAATTTTGTGCGCCGTCGTTCAGTAAGGGCCGAGAAAAGTCTATGGAGTCTGGTACATCTAGATGCTTACAGACAACCGCATGAGAAGACCACTTATAATCAAAAGCAAACACTGAACGAAAGGGAAGAACGGTCGAGCCGAACCTTTCCTTAATCTACCGATCGATTTTCAATAATAGAAAGGAAGCGAAAATTCCCATAAGCCTCTTCCTTTGTGGAGTGACACCTCGAGTCAAAGCCACCATCACCCAAGAACTCCCGGGTATCAAAGAAATAGTGAACCGCCGCAGCGGTAACAAGCACTAGGAGCTTTTGTAGCCAGGCACGCGTGATATCCCAAACTCCAAGGAACCGTCGTCGCACAAAAAAGAAACCCAAGTAAACAATCGAAACCAGCCATCCGCCGGCCCTACTCCAACGCCTTCCTAAGCGCATCACAATCCTCCTTACGGTCCACCTCCTCCTCGCCACTAGCACCACTGCCCCTACGCCCATCATCAGGTCCCAAAGCGCGCACCTTCCGCCCCACGACCTCAACCAAGCGTTCAGAGTAAACATCGAGCAGGCGCGCGACCGCCGCATCGTCGAGGGCGGCGCCGCGCGCACGTGCACGCTCGCTAACCGCGCGCGCCGTCAGCGCGAGCTCACGCTCGAGCAGGCGCAGCGCGTCGTCGGGCAGCGGCGGGTCGGCGGGCGCGGCGCCGGCGGCCAGCTTCTTGCGGTAGGCGCGCAGGTTGCGGACGACGACGTCGGTGCTGTGGGCGAGGGTGCCGACGCCGGTGGGGTGGGTGGCTGCGGCGGTGCTGCTTGGGGGCACGGTTGTGGGCGAGGCGGCGCTGCTTTTGGTGCGCTGGAGGGTGAGCGAGGGCCGTGGCCGCACGGTGCGGTGCGCGTGCGATTTCGGGCTTGATGGGGGTGAGGGCGAACGTCGTACGGCGGCGAGGGTGCGCCGTCGCGAGGCGCCCTTGTCGAGTGTTGTCAGCGGTGATGGGTCTAGACGGGGTGGCTGGGCGAGCGAGAAGCGAGACACGCGCTTTTTCAGGTCATTGGTGACGCTGTTGCGCTTGATCGGTGGTGTTGAGCTGTCAGCTTCGGCTTCGGACGACCGCTGTTGGAAGTGCGAGAGCTCCGTTTGCGAGAGTACGCGCCTGAGAGGTGGCTTGTTGACAAGGAGGTCGGTTCCCGTCGGTGTCGTGCTCAGTAAATCCATCGACCGTGATATGTCCCTCTTGTTGCTCTGCCTGGGCCCGATACTCCAGATGAAGACTGTGCCGTCTGCCGCAACAGATACGAGACAACGCTGTTCGGTAGTATTGGTTGCTCTCACCAATGTGAGATCTGTAACACCTTCGGTATGGCCCCAATCACGACCGAAGATGACTCCATTTTCGTCGTACAAACGGAGAGACTTGTCAGTTGTAGACACACCTCCAATGAGGTTTTGGCCTGACAACGTAGGGATATAGATTAGTGACGAGAGGACAACGGCGTCGCTACCTTCGTTGTCGGAGACCTTGAAACTGTTGCTGAGATGACCAGTCCTAAGATTGTAACGGTGTACGCTACGATCCACCGCAGAAAGAAAGAGTACATCATCTCGATCCGATGGTAATGTCATCGAGATGGGAGTGTTTTTCAATGCGATTGTACGCTTGATGACAAAAGCCGTTGTTGTTTCGCCGTCGGCCTCTCGGGTTAAGCCTTCTCGAACGACAATGTTTCGATCAGACGATGATGAAATGAGCGATCCTCCTCCATCTGATGTGAAAAGGAGGCCGGTAATCGCGCCGACATGCTCATCGAGAGTCTGAATGAGATCCCATCCAGATTTGCGCTTTTGGAAGATCTGAACTGTCCGGTCCCTGCCACCTGTCGCGATGAGAGTTACTTTACCCTCTTGGACGGCAACATCAGTAATTTCACCAGCATGTGCTCGTGATATGAATCCACATTCACCGGTTTGACTGTCGATGATTCTATGCCGGATCAGCACGTTACAACGAGCACGTAGCAACTCACTCACCGTAGAACTCCGTATTTATCCCCTGTGATCAGTTTGCGTCCTTTTGAGAAAGATCTTACTTCTCTAAGCTCATTGATTGAGCCATCATCTGCGGAGTCGGCTTGTTCAAGTTCCACATTGACGGTTCGCTTACAGACGCCGTTCTGGGTCCAAAACAGAATTGTACCTTCAGCAGACCATGTGAAGAATGCAATATCATCGTGGTCAGGAGTGGCACACGGTCGAACTCCAAGGACTGGTCCACCATGGGCCGGTAGTCTCAGTTTGACGTCTGGTAAAGCCTCTGTATCTTCAGATGGAGGTTTGATTAGTTTGATGAACCTGCTCGCGTCGACAGCTACAATGTGATCATCCAGAGGTGCGAGGGCAATGAGAGCGGTTGGAATGGACAGCGGAGCACCCTCTGGAAGCTGCTTCTCAAGGTGTCCGACGTTTTGACCATCCAAGAATCTGCGACAAGAGATACTCCGAATGCTTCCCTCCCTGCCAGTAACTAAGACATTGCCTTGCACGTCTCGGCAAATTGCAGTAACGCTAAAGTCGACATGACCTACTTTGGTGAAGAGTTGGTTGCCAGTGCTATCGTCGAGAAGACAGATATCGCCGGATTCCGAACACACTATGGCTTTGGTTGGTGATATAGCCACGACAGCCGCGAAAGTGGACTCTATTAGTTCGTTCAGGAGGCAATTCCGTCCGTAGAGGATTCTATGAAAGCATGCCGGTGAGGCCGTAGATGTCGCTTTAACGGGAGTCGACACTGATGATGACCCTTCGACTCGCCAGATCTTGACGTGCCTGGTTCCAACAGTGACTACACTCTTGCCCATCCATGCAATCTGTGAGATGTTGCTTGTACATTTGTTGCTAGCGAAAAGCGTCGCCGCACCATTTCTGTTGTTGATCTTCCAGATATATAGATAGCCGTCATTTGCGGCTCCCAAAGTCGCAAGGTATTGGGAGTCCGGGCTGAAGGCAACTGCCCTGACGCCAAAGGTGTGGTCAGGCAAGCAAGTCAATGGAGCATCGGAAGACGATTCTTTGGAAGTGGAGAAGATGAGCACTCTGGGCTTGTATCCGGTCTCGCCAACAGCCAGGTACTTGCCATCAGGACTCAGTGAAACGCATGTAGCTGCTTTGACTCTTTCTCGAGCAGACCATGGCTTCCCACCAGGTGAGTCTGCCCAGTCTCCAGTTGGCGTTCCGTATGGAGATCCCGTAGCACCGGCGTCGCGCAGTGAGACAGCAGCTCGCGTGCGCAGGTCTGCGCCTGGAGTTACAGGTGTGGAGGGTGAGTATAAGACAGGAGTAGGGTTTAATGGTATTGCGGTAGGTCGAGCTCGGTAGAATCGCTGCGAAACTTTGAGATGTTCGTCAAAGGTCGCGAGAACAGCAGCTGCACCGGCAATGAAAGCCAGTGAGCGTGACGGATGATGGGTTGATATGGCATTGGAGGAGTTTGCGGTGGTTCCGATAACGTGTCTCAGTGACAGGCCAGCATCTGCGCGCGTACTCTTCGTCGGTGAGGTTTTGATGGTGTTTGATCTCGCAAAAGGGGAATTATTTGGGGTTGATCGTGCACCCCAAACAGAGTTGTTCAGCCGGGACTGAGAGGGATTGAGAGCCATGTCTCGGGCCAAAAGTGAGGCTGTGAGGAGCAATTGAACATGGCACTCATTTCAATGCCTCATGACAATCGCTTCCACCCGTACCGCACAATGTTTGTATGTTGTGGAAGCCGTCGTCTGAGCAATGGATGCAGGAATGCAGCGAGCTGAAGCTGAAATTCCAGAGCCAATTGACGTATCCGGAGCTGGTACGACTGGTGACGATTCAATCTTTGTGTTCGGAAGCATCAGCTAGTTGAAGGCTGAGGGTGAGGGGGCTTGAGGATAGGGAATTGACAATTAAACGGTGATGGTGTTTATGCAGCTTAGGGTGACGGATCGGCACTGGGGTTGAGCTGCCGAAGACGCGCTTGGGCCGCGCCACTATCTGAGTGCCCCTTTTTCTTAAGCCCAAAGACGTCGAACGGCAACATATCTACCAGTAACAAGCCTTGTATTTTCTAGAGTCATGGAACGAAAGTCCGAAACGCAATTTAAGGGACACGACATGTTCACATTTCCATTTCTGGCATGGTGAATCGTAACTGCTTATGCGAACCACCATGCTCTGAGACGCACACTCTGTCTTTGTGCCAGATGCAAAGAAATGCACCGAAATAATTTTAAGTTCTCGGAATACATATGATATGTGGCATGATTTGCAGATGCCACTGCCCAAACGCCTGATGCTCATGCAAAGAAGCAACTAATCTGTATGTATGCATGTATAAATGCCAGCTGGAAGGGCGCTTCACCACGAGCCTACTGGGAGACTGGCACTTCGGTGTGACCACTCTCACCACTCTCCTTGCTGGAGCCACCGTCCGTCGTCTCCTTGCTAGCCTTGCTCTCTTTGCTCTCTTTGCTCTTGCGACTGGTCTTGCTGGCAGTCGAACTGGCGCGGTCCCGCGAGCTTCTGTTGAGCTCCTCACGGACGAGGCGAAGCGCGTTGCCACCAGCGTCAACCTTGCCCATCTCGCGCACCAGCGCCGTGTTCTCGCGCTGCAAGCCGCCGATTTGCTTTCGAAGCAGCTCGTTCTCCTCGCGAAGCACGTCAAACTGCATCTTGAGGTCGTCGCGCTCGCGGCGGGCGCGCGATATCTCGTCCTTGTCGGCGAGCTTGCGCTGGCGCTCGACTTGCTTCTTTGCCTCACGATCGCGGCGCTCCTCGAGTTTGCGCATTTCGCGGTCGTGACGCTCCTGCTGCTTTCGTATCTCGCGATTGAGCTTCTCGCGTTGCCGTTCCGTTTCCTTCGCTTCTTTGCTGCTCATCTCTTCCGTACGTTTGGCCTCGCGCTCGCGCTGCCGCTCGAACTTCTGCTCCAGCTCCCGTCGCCGCTTTTCCAACTTTGCGAGTTCCTTGTAGTGCTTGTCATCTTCTGGGTTGTTGCTCGGCGAACCGATCTCCTTTAGTGTCAGACTGGAATCGGAGTCGGCGAATGGCGGAGATTCTAACGAGTCGATGAGATGTGAATGAAATTCTTCTGCTGTGTTGAATTGCTGTGCTGATGCGAATGAGCTTAGTGATGACGTGTCTGTGGAATCGTCGTTGATGTCATCATTCTCGTTGCTAGTTGAACGGTTATGAGGTAACCATGGCTCGAGACGTTCACGAACGATGTCAGGAGCGTATGTTTCAACGGCCGTTCCAGCCGCATCCGTAATAGACGATATGATACCGCTTGCAGCTGGTATAACACCAGCAAGATGCCCGTTGGCTTCGACCGGTCTGTAGATATCTTCATCCTTGGTCATTTCCTTGGCAATTGATCGTCTCCTCTCTCGTTCCTCTTCAGGTACGCCTTCCTTCTCCATTTCTTCTTCCTCGAATGCCTCCGCTTCTTGCTGTACTGCCCATTTCAGAAATTTCACTGCATCTTGTGTGATGCTCGCTGGTGTGTTGCGTTCGACCATGAACCTTGGAATACCACCACCTGGATCTGATCTTGTAATCATAATCCATTCCACTGCGTACTCATCTTCGTCTTCGACACTCGCATCTATATGCTCGTCCTTTGCATCGACGCCACGTGATTCGGTGTATGAGATTGTGATCCCTCTTTGTCTGCTTTCTGATCGTTTTGGTTCGCTATCAAGCAAATCTGCGGCCGATCTCGATTTTAAGTTTGAATCCTTCGAGCGAGGCAATTTCACCTCCCTTATCATTTCCACACTCTCATAGAAGCCCCTCACAAGGCCATCTCTCTGTGGCGCATCCGGATGCTCAACCGGAATACTCACCACAACGAAGCCCCTACCCTCCTCATCCAGCACGCTCTCCCCCTCGCTCGAAACCGTCATAATAACAAAATCGCGTGGCGTCACGGGCCCCGGAAACGCAGCCGAGAGCTGAAAAACCTGCAACCTGGCTAGACCCTCAACGGCACACTCGCAGACGCGGCGATCAGCCGCAATTCCCCTCACGGCGCCCTCGCCAGGTCCGCCAACGACCGCAAGGCTGGCGTCGAACTCGCGGGCCATGCAGGCGCGCCAGGCGGCGAACCCCAGGCCGCGGTGCAGGCTGCGCCGCGCAAACCACGCGCCGTGCCGGTCTGCCCCCGCCATCTTGTACACGGCCAGGCCCAGCGCGTTGTCGCGCGCCGACAGCTTCAGCGGCTTACCCCACGCCGTCCACAGGCCTTTGGTGTCTTCGGTGGCGGCGGTGCGGTGTGGCGGCGGCGCGGGTGAGGCCGAGGCCGAGTTTGCTGCGGGGGCGGCGACCGGCGAGAAGTGTGTTGCTGGTGGCACGGAGTTGGCGATTGTGCGGGCGGTGGAGAGCGTGGTTTGGAGGTAGGGCGCTAGGTCGTCGGTGGGTATGTCGGAGAAGGGTTTCGCTCGAAGGTGGGCGAGTGCTTCGTGGAGTGGAGGACCCATTGTGAGGTGTGAAGATTAAGGTAAATCGCGTGAGATCAAGAACACAGATAAGTGTGTAGGAGTAGAACGACACGAGGTGTGTTTAGAGATGGCGAGTAGACCTAAAGCCAGTAGAGTCCACGCTCGACACGAAACCAAGGTGGAGGTTCGGAGTGACCGGCGATCCTACTTAGAGTTGATCAGGTCAATTCGTCTTGGCTGTTGCTAAAAGTAAAGGTTCGAAGAGAGCTTTTGCTGATTTAAGTAAGCAACGGAGGGCGAAGAGATGATAAAGCGACGCTCGACGTCTAAGCAGTACATGTAAGATGCAGAACTGCTTACCAGATCCTCAATTTGCAGTTCCTACTCTTCTCGCATGCCCAATTACTGACGTTGTGGTGACCGGCAGCTGGAGGAACTGGCGACTCGACGTCATTTGTATGCTTCTCGGTGCTTTTGCGGCTCGATGCGGCTACTGTATTGATTGTGGCTGCTGCGTCTGGCCAAAACCTATCAGCGCTGCCTAACTACCTTTAACGGAGGAGAGAAAAGCGTCTAGAACGTCCAGCTGATCGTGCGCGCCCGTAACACCGTTGAAACAAGTCCATTCCAGCCAGATTCTATCAAAATCTCCCGTGACTTTCCCCGAATGGCACCAGATAAGAAGAAAGCAGCCAAAGACTCCAAGGCCGGTGGAAAAGGCAGCGGCTCTAAGGACGGAGACAAAGCCAAAGACTCCAAGTCCGCAAATGATGGCAAACTCAAGCCAGCTACGTCTATCAACGTTCGTCACATCCTGTGCGAGAAGTTCAGCAAGAAGGAAGAGGCGCTGGCGAAGTTGAACGAGGGAGCCAAGTTCGACGACGTGGCACGGGACTTTTCTGAGGACAAAGCAAGGCAAGGTGGGTGATTCTTATAGTTGATCGTGTTACCTCTTCATTATGAGTGCTTCATACCGCAATACTAAATTGTGTAGGCGGGAGTCTAGGCTGGAAGACCCGAGGAAGCTTGATCCACGAGTTTGAGGAAGTTGCCTTTGCATTGGAACCCAGCACAACAAGCAATCCAAAATGGGGAGAGGTGAAGACCAAGGAGGGATACCATATTCTCATGGTGGAGGGAAGGAAGTAGAGCATCTGGAGTTGGAGGACACCGGTCTGATCACGATGTGATAGTGATATCTGAGGGACGTAGCCGGTGATTATATGTTCGTGCCAGATAGTCGAACGTTTTCAAGACATCAGAACAAAAGCCAATGGATACCCATGATAGTTGAATTTTCAGCTACATAACAATCGGAATAATGCTGATACAGGGCCTTCCCTTGTGAGCAATGTGTTCATAATGACCATGTAACAATGGTCAGCGAAATAGCCTTAACCCAGTCTGTCGAAGCAATGACTTGGCCGAAGGCATCCACGTCGCTTGAACTTTGATCAATGAAGCTATTTTCGGATGATCTTAAAACAGTCCTTTGTGATCTTTCCGTGTGATGCAAATGAATACATCCCTCCTCGCCGGCCAGGATTTCCCATTGAACCCGTATGGTTTCCAATCATACATGAAACTTCCCAAAAATCGAGGCTGTTCACAAGCCTGATTTAGGTGTCGTAATGCTTGCCGCAATCACTGTTCGCCGTCCGTCCGTTTGTGCTGGTCATGATACTTGCTCGCTCAATGCTCAGTCATATGTTCTTCATAGATGGTGCTGGCTCAATACGAGTCCACTCTAACGCTCCGTAATGCAAATGTTGCTTCGTTAGCCATCCTGCATCACCATTCAAGATGCGTTACGAGCTGGACGACGTCCACCCTTCAAGCTCTTGACTCGGTTCAAGAAACCGCTTGCCTTGGTCTCGCCACCACTTCCAATGATTTCATCAGTGTTATCGGCGGTTGTACGACGTTCAAGAGGGTTACCGACACCTTTCCTGGGACTGCTCAGTGGCCGTTCGGTGGTTGTTGAAAGTTCGATCGCGTTTTCGTCTTTGTCCTCATCCTTCTTATCCTCCATAAGTTTAATCTGTGCACCCTTCTTGTCATAAGCCTCATCGTAAAGACCGTCGAACGGGTTCTGCTCGTCCTTCAATGTGACTGGAGCCCTGCTAGGACCACCAGCAGACTGAGTCTGAGTTGGAATAGGCCTAAACTTTGGTGGAGGTTCTTCAGGTGACATGGGAACGCTGCCAGGAGAGCGATCGGCATAGCGACCCTCTGGAGAGCGAATTCCACCATCCGGAAAGGGAGCTCGCGGACGACCAGTAGACATTCCTCGAAGGCGTTGCGCGATCGACTTCTTTCGGCCAAGACCGCCAGCTACGAGCTCGGCTCTTTGCTGCGCTTCGAGTTCGGACTCACGACGTTCAATTGCCTTGCGGGACGCCGGTGCGCCTTCGAGAAAGGTGGATGTTCCGAGACCGAAAGTCTCTTCACCGTGAACAGGTTCAGTGCGGGCATATGGATCGAAGGAGAAGTTCCGAGATGGATCTGGACGCTTGTTGGCAGCTTCATATCCTGTACCGTAATCTTTGTAGCCTTCGGTGCCAAGGCCGTGAATTTTGTTCAGGTCAAGTCTAGGATTAACCGGACCGGAGCCTCCAAGGGCCATGTTGGCGCTGTTGGCAGGGAAGGCTTGCATAGGTGCGCGGTGATCCTTCTTGCGGTTACGGTGCGGGTTGCAAGCATCGAATGGGCCGTCATGATGGAATACTGTAAGCCAGTGAGTATGATCTTCATTCCGAGTTGGCACGTAAAAGTCTAGTATAGACGCCGGTTGTGGAGACCGCTCCCAAGTGGAGGTGGTAGTCGGCTGACGCCGTTGGCGACTATCGCTAGGATAGAAAGACTGGGAAGACTCACGTCCTGCACCGTATATGCCTGTCACATCAAGCTTGTCAATGATATCCAAGCCATGTGGCTTCCTGCGACCGTGACGTGAGCGGCTGCCATCACGTTTGCCATCACGGTGACGAGATTCCCGCTCTTTACGATGTTTCTCTCTGCGACGACGTTCTTCTTCTGTCATTGGTTGTTTGTCCGCTACTGAGGTTTCCGAGTTGCGTCGTGGTTTACGTTCGCCGTCTTTCTCAGGGCTGGCAGAGATGTCTACTAGCTCGCCGTCAGGATTCTTGCGACGTGGTGGAGGTCGCATTCCCGGATTCATGCCACGGCGTTCTTCGTCGGATCGAGTTGGTCGATGACTTAGACCTCCTTCGGATCGGGATTGCGACTTGGTCAGAGTAGCACCTGTTCGATAGTTAATATTGCTTCGCCAACAATTGTAGCGTGAATGGGTGAACTTACCATTTGCGGGTCCATCTTTCAGAGTGAGGTTTTCCTGCAAAGAAGGATAGTCAGCAAATGCATCCGAAAATTGTCTGAACCTCGTCATTGCAGAGCCAACTGTTGGATCCATTGACAACATTGTAAGGTGATGGTCCAAGTTGTGAACGCTGTTTGCACGGTTGTATTGACAGCTTATCTGTGTTTCGGGGGGTTGCACAAACATCTGTTGAGCATGCCGGGGTTTACTTACGAAGATCTCCTTGACATCGTCGTCAACGACGGGTTTGGAGTCTGATTTGTCATTATCCATATTGTTCTGCTCGAATGCAGCAAGGAAAGGGTTCCGCGAAACAGGGCGCTCTGAATTGGTGGGAGCGCTCCGAGGTGTCGCACTGCGAGGTGTTGGGATGCCTGGGGACGGAAGGGCAGGTGAGGCAGTTCGAGGATTGCGGAAGGGGTTGTTGGATGAGAGACTGAGAGTAAGGCCGGGGCCTGGCTTACGATCTATATGTGAAAAGAGCTTATCAGCGTAACTGATTGTAAACGCGGCGTTGGGGATTAAGAGCAGGCATTTGCCTGGGGGCCTTCAGACGGCGCATGAACGGGTCAAAACTTGACTTTCGACCTTCACAGTGCGCGTCGATCACGAAAAGGGAAACTTACCTGGCACGGCAGGCTGGGCGAGCGACATGATTTTCCACTGCTCCAGCCGAGGGTTATTCCTTGGAAGCGCTAGGATGCAGAGTGTGACGACGCCTGCGTCGAGTTCCAAGTAGAAGCGTTAAGGTGGCGGAGTGCGAGTACAAGTCTGGGGTGGGAGTGGAGTTGAGAAGAAGAAGGATGGCAGCAGGAGATTTCGAGGGGTGTGCAATCGGTGGCGGAGGACGATCTGTGGTCGGTCGCTGAGACGACGGAGCGTGGGCCCAGCTAACCAGCGGGAGACGGAATAAAAAAAGAGCTAATGACGAGGTACTATACTCGCGGTAATAGTAAATTGCCGCCACACGACATCGATGTTGGCGCGTGTTTGAATGTGAATGTTGACGCTGACGAGGGTTGATTTGAGGGTGAGAGAAGCGCAGTGGAAGGATGGAAGTACGATCGAAGAGCAGCCGCAGCTAGCCACCGCCTTGTGCCTTTTGCTGTTGTTTCTGGGCGTCAGGGGCGAACTGGCTAGATACGGGCAGAGCAACGAACATAAGTTGCCTTGGGAAAGGGAGGAGAAGAACGGAGGCAACGGTCCCTAATGTACCTTGGGTGGCATCGTGAACAGCAAGCCAACGTTGCCAAGCAGCTGCGTGACCTCGAACCTTCCACTACTGCTTGTCGTCTGCCTCCCGTTGTCTGCTTCGCTTACTCGAAAAGGGGAGAAACACAGTCGGTGGCGGTCTTGGGCGCGCTTTGCAAATTCTCCTGGCCATCTGCCTCCCTTTACCCTTCTCTCGCCATGCGCCACCAACCTCATCTGATGGAATTTCTGATTAATTAATTACGGACACTGGAAACAGCGGGGATAGACAGCGGTAGACTACCGTGTGCTGCTGCAATAGTTGCGCATTACCTACTCTATTCCCTACTAATTTAGCAGCGAGTAGGGGAGGCTTGGGCGGGTTAGAGCGGCCATTATCATACGCAGGAACAGCATGTCATCTTCAGGAACGAGTAGGGAGGCTTTTTTACTTCTCTTTTCATCTCTCTTCCGTCATAACCGACTGCCTGCAGAACTTAATTCCGAATACGGTCTCTCCAATCTCTCGGGTTCGTTTCTTTGCCCTCTGCAATTGTGCCGTGAGCCGTATCATGCCCAGTCCCAGCACCAAGACGCGCACGCTATGCGTTCATCGATCTCATCAAAGACACGGCACATTGCTGCTCCTCTCAGTTGATGGTAATTTTGACGTTGATTCGCCGCCGACAACTCAAATTTAGCGGGATGTGGAGCGCGCCGTAGACCCCTCGCGAGCCCTTTTGCGGGGAGTTTGAGCATCGGTGGCGCCCGCCATCTGGACGGATCATCCATCAGAAGAAAGCTATCCAGTATCCACGTCCTGTGAGCCGCACATGCCGCTACACCCACCACCTCGCGACCAGTGCTTTCTTTCACGGCTTCCCACATCAGTTCATTCGGCGGTTGAGCCTCTCCCGTCTCTTCCACTCTCTTTCCATCACCTCTCCAAATGGCTGACCAGCTGTCGACCGCTACCACCGGAGATCAATATGGCGGCTTGTCCAGATTCGAGCTTGAGCTGGAGGTACGTTGATTGCCGAACCCGGGAATAGCTCAACACGGCATGTTTTGATTAAATATAGCTGACGGCGCATTAGTTCGTGCAGTGCCTAGCTAATCCACTGTATCTGAACTACCTGGCTACCCAAAAGATGTTCGACAGTCCAGATTTTGTTGCCTATCTAGGCTACCTCCAATATTTCAAAGAACCCAAGTATGCGAGGTACCTATCGTGAGTCTCACTACGAAACAATTGCTTTGCGTAATCTGCATCTCCCTAATCGAAAACTAACCGCAACTCCATCAGTTATCCTGGACCGACTCTGCGCGCTTTGGAGTTGCTCCAGGCTGAGAGCTTTCGAAAGGACATTTTGATCCCTACGAAAATGGAAGAGCTGTTTGAATCTGGAGTCAGGGCCAGCACGACGGAACGGTGAACGCCACATGGGATGTTGCGTCCTGTTCGCTCGTGGACGACAAACTGAAATGCGATTTTCTTCATGCCCGTCTGTGACTCGCACATGCCTTCTTGCCAACCGAATCCATCACCAACTTCCGAACCCGTCTTAGCGACAGATGGATATCCTAGGGATATCGCGATAGTGTATCTCGATTAAATCCATGGTAAACATCTTCTGTGGCTTGTTATGCAATCAAATGCTTGGCAATATTGAAAATAGCAAGAAGGGAAGTTGAGGCAGCGATCGGCGAGGAGCGAAATCAGTCACATGGTGAACTTGCTCGCGTAAGATGCGGCGCTGTTGGAGATTATCAATTGGCTGTGATCAAGGTACCAATGTCTCGGCGACTATTCGATGCAAACATCGAAATCGAAGACGATATGGTAGGAATAGGAATATCTGATAGGATACGCATTAAGATATGCAGCTAAAACAAAACTTGTTATGAGATTCAATGAACAATGCATTCATGAGCTATTCTTCCCGTAATGATGGCCATCCATTGGCCGGATATCTTAGATCGTGATTCACATATGATATCGTTCTACATGAATGGACTCAAACAGCCGTTTCTCCGGCTGCTATTCGAAGAAGCCTCCATCTGACTCATCACTCTGATCGTTTTGATTTTGTCGGTCTGGATACTTTCTATCCCTTAACTCAAGCTTCGCCTTCTTGCTGACGCTCTTCTCGTTAGTTGTCCTTTCGCTTGGTTTCCGCTTCTGCTCAGACTTTGGCTCCTTCGGCTCTTTCGGTTGAGATTTTTGGGAGACACTGTCACTGGGAGCGATGGTTGAGGTCGTTGAGTCCCTCAATGCCTCCAATGCCTTCTGTCCCTCTTCTGTAGCCTTCCTAACTCGCTCCCACATCACCGGGTCTCCTCTGGTAGCCGGTTCTGATACTGCGTTGTGCTGCTCACCTCCCACATCCTCCTCTATATTGCACACTTCTTCATCCTCCGCACCGTGCTCATCCTTGCCTTCTGCCTCATCACCATCCTCTTTCTTCGCTTTCGGCCACAGCGCACAGTACTTCCACTCCAGCGGCGAATAGACGGCGTAGTTGAAGTCCACGCGCGCCCTCCGCACCCGCTCCTCCAGCCGCCTCAGCACCACCTCCTCGGCACCACCCGCTCGCGCCTCCTCGCGCTCCCTCTCCGCACGCCGGAGCACCCTGGCCGCCTTCTTGCGCTCGAAGAAGCGCACCATGTGGTAGCGCGCGATGCGCCTGCGGCGACGGGCCTCTTGCACAGTGTCGGCAAGCCGCGCACGCAGCGCCACGACCTCGCGCTCGCGGTCGACGCGCACGTTTGCGGGCAGGCCGGCGCCGTGCCGGAGCAGGCGGTCCAGGTCGCGGATGCGGGCCTTCAGCGGGTGCAGCGCGAGCTTGTGCGGGCGGCCGTTGGAGGTGTACGGCGCGGCGCGGTTGCGCTTGCGCTTGCGCAGGTTATCGGGTCGGGGCTGGGTGGAGGGTGCGCCGTGGACGCGGCCTGCCATGGCTGCTGGGTTGGGCGAGCGCGGCGCTGCGGACGTGCTTGATTATACTGCGAATGAGGTAGGTGCGGACTGGGTGGTCGAACACGGCGAAACGGAGTGAGATCTTCGGGAGCATGAGAATCTTGAGCGTGGAGGGCAGGTTCTTCGGTGACGACGGGTGGGTGTAGTTCAAAAGAATTTTACGTCACTGGTAGTTCAAAGTTATGTGTGCGATGCTTCTGGTCTCTGAATTAAAGTCGGTTCTGAGAGTAAGGTTTGGCGAGGTACTGAGCAAGCAGCAGAGATAATGGCAAGGAGAAGTTGTGTGCATTCGAAGCCGTAAATCTTGGAATATGCTCTTAGTTTTTCAATCGCAGTAGACAGTAGTAGTCGAGGTTGTGCACGGACCATGGATTACTGCAGACGTCTCGCAGCCTTTCGAAATCCATCGTGACCTCTCATTCTTCGCCTTGTATTGTCTTAACTGCTCAAGACATACAAGTCATCCTCTTCTTGTTTCGTCTTTCCGTAATATTTGTATGTCACGCTCAGAGCTCAATGCGCCGGACGATATCGAACAGTTAGCCATCATGTGGGAATGATATACCTCATTGTAACCTAAAGACCGCGAAGGAATCCATTGAGTCTTAATCAAATGAGAGATCTTACCGGCTTCTACGACGTTTTATCTTTGTTACACCTATATACACAATGGAGGCTGCAATTCGTTGGTCGTCTCACTCAACACCTGACCACCAGCAGTTCCTCTTAGTCGACGTAGCCGGAAACCGATTACGACTATACGAACTGGAATCAACAGACTCTAGGTCAACCAAATACAAACAACTCTGCCTACGCGACAAGCTGCCAAATTACACAGCATTCGATTGGTCTAAGACTCAGCCATATGTTGTTGGAATAGGAGCAGCTTCTGGAGAAGCCAATGTTGTCCAAATCGATCCGAATCGATCTCCGCAAGAGGACTTTATCTGGTCATTTCCGATAAGACATCAACGAAAATGTAACTCAATCGCATTCAGTACAAAAAATTTTCTGGCTACCGGTCTTGATAGAGTCCGCAACGACTTCTGTATGAATGTCTACGATCTCAATGTAGTCTCATCTCCTGGTCCTTCACCACAGGAACCATACAAGAAATTAGCTGTGTCGGAAGCAATCAGCAGCATCAAATTCTTTAATCAGCAGCCAGACACTCTGGTAGCGGGAGTATTTCGACAATGCGTGCGCTTGTACGACTTACGAGATTCAGCAACAAGTGGCTACGCTCAGTTCCCCACCCGCCAAGTTCACAATCTTGCGATTGATCCACTGGACGAGAATTACTTCATTTCGGCTGGTCCTCCAGGTGAACCAGTAGTCAGTGTCTGGGACCGCAGATTCGCTGGACGAACAACTGCAACAACTCCTCAAGAAGGACCACCTCCAGGAGCTGTACTGGAGATCAAGCCAGCCGTCGATAACAGTCAGTCTGCAGCTATTTGGAGCCTGAGATTCTCTGGCACAAAACGCGGCCTTTTTGGCATACTCTCCAGCACCGGAGAGATCAAGATTGTCGAGCTTGCACAACATTCAGTAAAAGGCTTGCCTGCGGTATCACCTCAGAACCCTCTAGGTGGAACTCCCTGGGCATTCAAACATTACACCCGTCAGACTCATAATCTAACTTATCCATGGTATAACGAAGAACACAGAGGAGAGGAAGGTGAGCGGGTGGTGGCTAGTGACTTCATAGGCTCAAACTGTGTAGAGAAGGGGGCTTCCTTACTTGCCCTATACCCTGACAGAGAAATCGTACGTCTAGATGTGCCAGACCGACCTCCTCAAGTCTGCATGACTGCTATGGACGAGATATACGTTTGGAATGATATCCAAAAGTTCTTCAAGCCGGAATACAAATATCCGACAGCTGCAGAAGAGTTACTTGCCTTCCGCTCGAAGATTGAAGACCTGTCAGTATCTCGTCGCCCTTCAGCAGAAAGAGCTATGAACGATTCTACATCGAGGTTGAGCAAGTTGAGTCTCGAACACCACAAGGCGTCTGTGGGTAGTGGATCCGGGGAGTCGTCGGAGTCCTTGCATGAAGAGGCTCTTTCCATGTCTTTTCCAGACTTTACACCTGAATTACCACAAGCCCTTGCTCTATTAGGCACTCAACGCCGACGCTGCAAAGAAGGCTATCGGCTCGATCCAGCAAGAAACAAAGAAATCGTCGCAGATGATCCGTGGCTGGTAGATATGTGGGATACAATAAAGCGCTTCGACGACATGGCGCGCAACAGCGGTATGCGATCAGGCGGTCTTGACTTAAGTTATCTTGGAGTTCACGCAATCTGGAATAACTCGTTCGGGAAGCATCGCAACAGAACTTTCAACAGTGGTGCATTCGAAGTGGATCAATTTATCGATGCCGTTGTCTCTATTGCACAGTCGAAAGGCTATCCTCCGTTCCGAGGCTTCAAGACGAGGCGGCCTGCCCATCGACAGCTTTGTCTAGCCGTGTGCGGATGGACATTCTCCAAAGAGCGATTGAGAAGCTACTGCAAGAGACTCATGGAAACTGGGAAACACTACAGAGCCATCGTCATTGCAGTGATGCGTGGATTTAAAGATTTAGCTCAAGAGTTGTTGAAACTTGCCATCCAACAGAAAGCTCTGCAAAACATTGGCCTCGGAGCGGTGATCGCATGCGAGACTGTGAACCAAGAGCAGCGTGACTTGTGCGAGTGGATGATGGAAGCAACTGACGATGCATATCTGAGTGCATTGCTGGCATACTTTGTCACCGGAGATTGGAAATTTGTGGTGGATATGGAGTCCCTTGCTTTGACCGACCGACTTGGCGTTGCGCTGAAATACCTCGACGATGAACGTCTGGACGAATTCATCAAAATGAAGACTGCCCAATCCGTCATCTTCGGCAACATTGAAGGTCTTGTTTTGACTGGCTTGACTGACCGAACGATGGATCTCTTCTGGCACTACGTGGCCAAGTTCAACGATCTTCAGACTGCCGTCCTCGCCATGTCTTATGCGTGCCCGCTCTACCTTACAGACCGGCGTTACGGCATATGGAAAGAGACATACCTCCTGCAGATGCAAACCTGGAAGTGCTTTGATGAGCGCTTCCGCTTCACAGCAGACCATGCACAGCGTTGCATATCGCAAGACAGGAAGAAGTTCAGCGATGGAACTGCGAACGGCCTCCAACCGCTACTGCGCTGCGACCATTGCCACAAACCGTTGGCTCTCCGCCAGCTCAAGACCTCCGAGGCCGACGGCGCCCTCATCACGGTGACCGCCCCGTCGAACCTGCCGTTCTCGCGGTCGCCGGCCCTTCGTGACGGTGCCATCTGCCCGCACTGTGGGCGGCGGATGCCCGCGTGCGGCGTATGCGGGCTACTGCTCGGTGCTCCCGATTCAAAGAGGCTTGGTAGTCTGGCGGCCGCGGAATTGGCAAACGAGGACTCCCTGGCGAGGCAGACGCTCTATTGCTTTACGTGCGGGCACGCCTTTCACGGCCATCATGCGCGTGATTGGTTTGGGAAGCATAGAGAATGTGCTGTTAGCGGTTGCGAATGCGTCTGTGGCATCTTGAAGTGATAGCCAAAGATTCTTCTCCAAAACTTGGGCGGTGTTGATCATTTGGTTCGGAAGAGTATCTGAGTGTACAATATTATGATCCTTATTGTTGAACTCAACCTGACAGCTAATGCATCGCGCCTCTTCCCCGATTGACTTTATTTGCGTGTCGGCGAAACCAACAACCTCCTAGGAAGCCTGAGCTGAAAGGCATCCCCAATTCGGATATCAGTCAGAACGAGCCATTTCACGAGGCTGGCGGTCTGGAAGAATGTTGCAGGTTGCAACTCTTTTGACAATTTTGTCGCCTTTCATCTTCCTGTCTGACAACCTCCACCAAGCATTGACATCTAATTCACCGCATAAAACGCACGTCATTATGGCTAGCCAAGCGCTCGCGCGTTTGTAGTATCTGTGTAACGACCCTGCATGAGGAAGAAAAGTGACGCAGGCCGAACTCGAAGTAGAGCAGCTGTAGAGCAGCTCTTCACGTGATCCAGTTGATAAAACGGGCACTAGAGCCCAGCCTCCTAAAAACACACACACCAGTGATCGATCACCTCAATGAATTCTGCTTCTTCTTATACAATAAAGCTGAGTGTCGCAGTCCTGACCGCTGGATCCGGCGGTTTTTGCCGCCGCTTTAGGCGGCTTCGACTCCGCCGCTCCCCTGGTACCCAGCGGCAAGAAGCCTTTCGTCTCTTCGTTCCTCAAGGCACCTTCTCTTTCCTGCGGACGCCGTTATTTGTCCCTACGTGCCGGAACGAAGATGCTGGACTGAACCGTGGCCTTGATTGATGGTGAGAGAACGCCCGACCAGCGCTAACGTGTTCGGAGTGTTGCCGGCTCGCCCATGAAATACCTGTCAACGTTACCTCAGGCATGAAACCACCAAATCTCATGATTGTCCATCCGCCGCATTTCGTGTTGACCAGCAGAGTCATGAACTCCTGTCTATTAAGAAAATAGTATCTGAGCTTACACACAGTGCTGTATTGTGCCACCGCGAAATAACAATCTGTCAACGTGCAGACTTTCAAGGTGAAATTCGCCCGCCATCGCGATCACCCTAAACGTCAGCTGTAGAGCTGATACATATCTAGAGTGGCCCAGAAGACTCTGCCAACATTTGTTGGTTTCTTTTACGCTTCAAATTACTCCATCGTGTTTCCCTTAGACTCTGTAACAGCATGATGGCACAAGTGAATGAACGCATGTGGTCTTCAAACCGCGCGAGCGCCCAGGGTCCTAACCGTGTTGACGCCCTTGTTGGTGAAGATATCGAGCAAGACCCTCACTTTTCGATATTCATTTCTGGCCATATGGCGAACCCGGTAAGGCAGCTTCCTAACTCCCTAAGCAGATGCTGACCAGAACAGATTATGTTCACAGGCCGTGACAACTCCCCGGGCCGCAGATATGAATCAGGCCAATCTAATGTCCTTCGGAGTGCAACCGTAGGAGAAAATAGCTCTCGATGCCTAAGACCATCGAAATTTACCTCTAGCGCTGATGCAAAGAGTAAGAATAGCTTTCTATGCGGTAGACGCTTAACTGACGCAATAAAGGCGACTCGGAGCATCAGAATTCTCGTCGAATTAAGTCCAGACATACCAAAAGAGTGTCGTCTCGAATTCTCCCTTCGTCATCTGTTGCAGTATTGCAGTCTTGGTACCAATCTCACCGCAACTCACCTTACCCAAACAACAAAACAAAGCAAAAGCTTGCTGCCGAGTCTAGCTTGACCGTTACACAAGTCACAAATTGGCTGTCAAATGCTAGGAAGAGACAGAAGCCTACGGACAAGGATAACTTGTCGAATTACAGACAGCTAAGCCCAATAGAGACGTGGTTATCGAGCAGTTCGGATGATGAACCTGCATCTGAGGCAGATATCAAGAGCGCGGCCGAGAAACTCACCTCATCTCCTCACATACATCAACCTCCCGCCATTACTTCTTATGCTTCCTCTGAGGCCAGCTCTGGCTCAGCATTTTCTCAATGCGAGGATGCCACCTTGTCTGGCCCCCGAAGGAAAGGAAGAAAACGAACATTTACTGAACAAGGTGTGGCCTTGTCATCGATAAAGTACTATCCCGTCTCGAAGTACCCATTTCTTGCAGATATTCCCCGTTCCCCGTCAGACAAAGAGCCTGAGAAGCGGGGAAATGAGGGTTCTATCGAGAACGACTTATTTAGCAAAAAGTGTCAGTTCCAGTGCACATTCTGCCTGCGTAGGCTGAGTAGCAAGACTTGGAAACGTCACGAAGAAAGCCAGCATTTGCCACAGCATCACTGGATTTGTATGCGGAATGGTCCGACTTTGAGGAATTCGGATACGGCTTCCGATTTTTGTGCATTTTGTCTCCATGAAAATCCGGACAGCGAGCATTTCGAGATTGCTCACAAGATCAATCGCTGCATGGCAAGAACTGAGGACAAGCGCACGTTTGCGCGGAAAGACCACCTGGTTCAGCACCTCCAACAAATGCACGAATCGAAACTGCATTCAATTACGGCCACGGCTTGGACAACACGGATTTCTTACAACAATCACAATTGGACATGTGGATTTTGCGGCGAGACGTTGCGCAATTGGGATGAACGTGCAAGTCATATCAGCGCACACTTTCGTGAGGGTTGCACGATGAGCTCCTGGGATTCCAATAGGGTAAAAGACATGTCGGCCAGTAATATCTTTACGACCATGCCCAGACCTGATGCACTCACCTTTACACCTCTTGATCAGGCGAAGTGGTTGAAACAACAGCGAGAGCGAACCGCATGTCTGTACGCCTGTGGGGCCGAAGGCTGCGGCCATCGATTTCCAACTGTATGGCAATTTGATCAACATCTTCGAAGACGCCATGGACACGAATTGTCGTCAAATTATTCGGACGACGAAATTCGAAGACGATGGCATGAAAGTTCCAATTCCTTCGATACGACCTTCAACAGACCAAAAGAAAAGGATCTGCAAATCTCTCACACCGAAGCATTACCATCCCCTCCAACTACTGATCTCATTAAGGATGTGGATCCAAAACCTGTTTCTCTCCTTGAGCGTATTCCAACTTCTGGAGCAGATATTCTTGGTATTTCCCAGCCATTTCACTCGCCGAATCAATACACTCTTGATCATGGTACCCCCAATCCATTTGACTTCAGATACTCGGAGGGGGATCTTTGCAGCAGCGGACTGAATACAACGGATAATGTTTGGTCCTGTAGGCCTTTGGCCGGAATAGCGGTGGCTTCTGCTGAGAGTTCTGAGTTCCCTGCTTCGGATGAAGCTGGCTTTGACATGTGGTTAGGGACAGACTCTTGGCTTCATGAATATTAATAAATTCGAGAAGGAAATCAAAATTTTGACCTGGCTAACATCGCCCCAGTGTGACAAATTTAACTCCAGCGCAGCCCTCCAAACTTGTGGGGAATATCAGGGCGCACAAATTCTCGAACACTACTACGGCCGAATATATACATTCCTCACAGACGGATGAAGCATAGGAGAAGTGCTCTCGAGCCTTTGACTGCCCTTAAATTGAAGTTTTTGGAAAAGGAGATGGTTCACTGGAGGTTAGACGCTCCAAGAAGGAATGAGACGGCTGTGAGAGAAAGAGGCACAGTGGTGAGTACCAGGTAGGGGGCAAGTGGAACTTTCATCGACGTTCAAAGCGGCGAGAGAGGGAGCAGGGGGACGAGTGCTGCCAAACTCGGCGGGGAAGGCTGCGACACTGAGATTATCCACATACAAGTTCAGCACCTCTCAGTGCGTCAAAAAGCTTTATCAGATACAATCCAAAATTACAAACGTTCCTGGAGCAAAACGAAGTAACCACCGATACGAAGTCGTTGAACAAGTTCCAATCACCAATTCCAGGACTCATGGGCCCAAAGTTCAGCTTAACAAAGAAGGATTCCAGCTCGTCGAGCTTCCTGAGTCTAAGTATGAGAGCCGTGAGGCTCACGTGGATCAGAAAGTTGGTGGAAGCAGCATGTCATTAAGGCGAAAGCGGCCATGCCCAAAGGAGGTCCCCACTAAATCAGACGCGAATTTCCCTGCAACGACATTATATCTTAGTACCCAGGTGGCTACATTCTCCTTTACAGCGAATCTCAGACTTGTATCCCCTGATTGTTCCCTGACAGGAATACGGTCATCATGGTGGCCAAGATCTGAATCTTGGACTTGCCGTTATGCTACATGAAACGCTTTGAATAGTAATACATTTCGAAAACGAAGCGCATATGTAACCCACGAGTCTGCCTCCCTGATTTCGAATTGTCACTCGTCTTCAATGTGCTTCAGAGGAATGTCGTCTATGTAACCAGAAACGATGCCACCGTCCATGTGGTAGGGATAATCATAGCCTTCCCACGCCGACAACCCCTTGAATTCGGCGCTGTAGTATTTATAAAGCCCGATGTCAATGACCTCTAGACTTGGAACCCCTTGTGGCATACTCTTCTCCATATCTAGTGGCTCAATAACGAATAAGAGGTCACCTGGATTGACTATTTGCAGGTGAGGTGTCGATTTGAAGGTAGCAAGATCCGGATTATTTCCATTCTTCTTAGTCTGCCAAATTCGGACCTCCCAGTCTCCATAAGAGTAGAAGGCGGCGAATTCTGCCGTCGGTACTTGCTCTGCTTCGTTCCTGTCAGTAAGATGGCTGACCTCTGATCTTCCATCATGGGAATGGCAGTACCTAGCTCTCCACAACTACGCACAACCAATTCATCAAGACATCTACTCATAGTGTGCATTAGTAGCAACTCTGCTACCCCCCTGGGTCAACTGGCGCCGGTTCGCTCATTCGACCACTCCTCTGGTGAGGGGAATATCTCATCTGGAGTTCACGTGCAGGCTTGTTTCCCGCGCGTTCCTCTGCATCATACACTATCCATGCAATAAACCCGTCGAAGAGACGCTCCACGTTCTTCTTCCGCAGGTAGAATTGAGGTCAGAAATAAACAATGGATATTTCTCCATTTCATGGCCGTCTGAGAAAGACCATTGCTTGCCAAAACCAGGGATTCCCGAATTATCCTATCTCCCTCTTTCCACAATGAATGGTTCCAGATAGCATCCCGGGAAAAAGAGATGACCGAACATCTAGTAGCGGTAGGCTCCACGGTAAAACCGCTCCTCCATTTCAATCGGCCAGTCATCCACGTGCAAGAACCATCCATCCATCTGCTGGCAACGTGCCAAATGTAAACATATCGAGATAATTTCGTGCAGCTGCAGAACACGTTGTGCTTCCCAGACTAAAGCAATGGGAGTTGTTCCTAGCATTACAATGTCATTCTCAGTTGATATGCCGATGTACTCGCCTTTGTCAAGGTCAAATCTGCAAATAACAGGCGCGTCAACGAGTTTTGTTCCGATTGGCGGGAGCATCGATTGTAAATCGTTGCCGGCGTAGCCAAGGGTTGTAAGATGTTGTATGGCGCTCACAGAGGCGCGCTGGGTTCGCAGAGCATCTTCAAATGCGGGCATGGTACGGCGAAGAATAGTGTCGTAGTAATGGAGTTTGTTAGCGATGAATATGGTGCGAAGGCATTGACAGGAGCCGCTGAGAGAATGCAGATCCCGGACGGAGTGACAGGATTCAAGTATGCCATGGATTGGTTCTGGAGGGAGGTCAAGAATGGTTGATTGAGGTCTCATTGTAATAAATGTCGCGTCATGGATCGCAGTCAACTGTGTTTAGAGCTCTTTTGACTCAAATGCTCTGTACGTGGAGTACTGCATGATGAGTTGAAAGTTGCAACTCCCTACCCCGCTGAAGTTGGCTCGTAGCTGCCCATCGCCTCGGCCTTCTGGAAAGAAATCATGCCTTAGTATTGACGCCTCTTAGGGCCTAGGCCAACCCAACCCTACTAACTTCGGGTTCTCATAACCTCTTAAGAGTGCCTCCCTAGAATCCACGTCTCTCTAGGTCGCAACCCGATGGTAAAATGTGCATTTCAGGAAACCTGGGGAGACTTCAAGCTGTGTCGAGGCTCAATCATCGCTCACATCTTCAGCGAAGCCTAGGAGACTACTCGTACCAACAAAAGACCATCAACGTGCAGGAATTCAATGAAGCCCAGGAGACTCCCACTGGCAGCGAAAGCATGCGACGGATGTCGCCGTCGAAAGCTTAAAGTGAGTCGCTCGACATCCTTAAATCATACATGAACTTATCTTCAATAGTGCGTGCGAGAAGATCAAAACAACTCAGGAGCAAATCTATCAGATTGCCTGAACTGCCAACGGATTGGAATTCCATGCACCTTCAACCGGCCCCATCGAAAAGGAGGGCCAAAAACTGGAAAGTCAGTATGATATCCATTGGGAAACCCGTATGCTATCAACTAAATTAGACCAGAGTAATACGTGCTCTTCAAGCTGAGCAACGGGCTTCAACCATTCCATCCAGCCCAGATTCGACTGTCCAAGATAATTCTGATCACCAAAATGACGTCCGATCCGACATCTACTTAAATTGCTTGGATCTTTCACTCTCTCATCCATCCGAAATCACATCCGAAGACTCGGCACAGGCATTAACTCTTGAGGCTACTGAGAAACATGCAGATGCTAATGTTGTCATCGACGAATTCGTTGAATCGCATCTTGAAAATTATGGAAGTTCAGCAGTACAACCCCTTCCAGAACTCTTTCCAGATCATGGGTCTAATACAACATTGTTCCCGGTATTCGAAAACACCTTTTCTGACCAGCACCACGCCACTCTACAAGATGATGGGGTTTCGCTTGGTAAAGACGACCTCCTGGCTGAGATAGCACTCTTCACCGACGAGTCTTATGAGTGCTACCCTATTTTGGACCTTCTCAAGCTGACCAAAAGCATTGAAGAAGAGAAGCATCGGACTGATCCAGAATTTCATACGCTAGTCCTTTCCGTGGCCGCAATGAATGAAGCTCGCAAATTCCGCCGCTTTCCAGATTACGGCACTACTCGACTGGACTCTCTTCTTGAGACAGTCCAAAGTATCAGGCTGAACTCTGCAAATTATGACTTTACTGACTCTCCATCGCTCGATACGGTGACGGTGTCTTGGTGCCTCTTCATGGCACACATCTTTCGAGGCCGATTCTACAAAGCATTCGCGTATTTGACCGAGGCAATTGGCTTTCTAGATGTCATCGACTATCCATCAGATCCACTTGAAGCAATCAGGCTTCGGCGCCTAGAATATATGATCTACATCACAGAATCCGGTGCAATAGCTCTATATGGCCCTCCTAGAAAGCGACGAATTGCGAGGTGGCCATCAGACTATCCCGATGCCGTTGATGATTTGTTATTCCACCACCACTGGGAAGATTCTGTGCCCAACGAGTCGCAAAGTATGCCAGAGTCAGAGGTGGTGGATAAACGGGCAGTGGAGCTCTTGCTTTTGATGGCTCGCCTTCATGCAGCCTCTGGACTCGACGAGGTCGCCAATGTCACTCTGGACGAAAAATTGATTGCGTCAATGGTAGGATCTTACGGGAAACAACCACAGAGATGCAGTGCAATATCAGAACAGACGGCAGATGTGGCAATAACTCGCCAATGGAGGCTTGGTTGGCATTGGCGCGCAGCGTTGGCCAAATGCAATCCTTTGGCACAGCATAGTGCCAGCCTCAACTACACTGTGCAGATTTTGGGCATGACGACCCTTCAATGGGGCAAGACTCTACTACCTGGAGCTTTGAGACTTGTCGGCGTTGGCAAGATCGTTGCTCTAGCGGATGCGATCCTTTACATCTCATCAACGATTGGAGAGCCGACAAGCTGCACAAACATAATCGGAGACTTGATCCGCATGGTATCCGATGTCGACTATGAGCGAAATTACGCAGCACAGCTCTATCTATTACAGTCCGCCATGTTGACTATTCCAATGATGATCCACTTGGACGACTTTGACAATACAGAGGTATGCTAAAGCACCGAGAGAGAGAGATAGGCGACTGATTGAATGTAGAACTGTCATTTAGCTGATACGCACGATGGAGGACTAAGAATCTCTTCTCATAATTGAAAGGCATGGCAATCTAATTGCGGCAGCCCATGGTTGCTCTCTATACGTTCTTGAAGCTCAAGCTCTGATCTGAGAAGATGGCGAAACCTTCACGACTCAAAATTCGGTGTTCAGCGCATAGTTCAGAACCCTCACTTGATTTTGCAGGTACTGTCTTGACGCATGAGTCTTGGTATGAAGGTCTATCTCATGTGGAACACCAGGAATGATTTCCAGTTGCGTGTCTATGCCATGATTTCTAAGGTGTAGAGCGTATGCAATGCCTTCGTCCCGTAGGGTATCGGAGCCTGCGACGGTAATATGGACCGGCGGGTGGTTCTCTGAAGGAACAGTACGAAGCACAGAAGCATAAGCATGCGAAACTTCAGAAGAAGCGTAAATTTCTACCTGCGACTTTAGAAATGGTCTTGCGCGTTCATTTAAACGTTAACTTACCCCAAAGCCTTTCCAGGCTGGCAACAGATAGATCGGCATCTTTGCTCGTACCAAACTTGATAGCCGAAGACCCATTCAAACTCAGTATTTCAGGGTAGAGTGCCGGATAACATGTCACAGGGACGACCAGATTAACATGCTTGATGCGAGCTGTTGAGTTCTCTATGGAATCTTTCAATGCCACCGCAGCTGCTAAATTCCCTCCGGAAGAGAAACCCCAGAGTGCAACGCGCTTTGCGTCGATGTTGTAATCTGCAGCATTGTCTAGAGTCCAGTTCAGAGCAGCATAACAATCGTTCATAGGTTGTGGAAACGGATGCTCAGGAGCGAGTCGATAGTTCACGCTGATCACAACTGCACGTAATTCAGACGCGAATAGCTTGGAAAATTCTGGTTGCATTTCAGAAAGAGGCTGTGTGCATTGTGTGGAGCATTACTCACCTTCGTCCATCTCGGGCAAGCCATGAGTCCAGCCTCCTCCATGGTACATAATCAATGCAGGTCTGGAGCCTGAATCATTGCATGAATTCTGCGCAGCCGGATCGTATACGCGGACTGAGAACTCATTTCTGTCTTGATAGACGACGGAGATGTTACGTATCGATATTGGAACGGATGGGAGAATGCGCTTCGATCTAGGCTCTCTGGGCAATCTCAGATGAACGTCTCGAACCCTCTGACGCATTCCATTGTGGTCCGTAACATCCCGACACAGACGAACCTCTTCCAGTTGGCTTTGGTAGGATTCCTGTTGGATGTTCAGTTTCAACAACTAAGTACACAATCCGCATTGTATGGCCGATGCCTTACCTGGAGGAAGTTTGTGTCTTTGCATTCAATGATGCTACGGTGCGTGTCATAATATATGATCTGCTCTCCCCTCGAGCTCTCACTACTGTCATCTGTCGAGATCTCCCTTGAATCTAGCCGTAAGAATGTAGAGGCGGGCATCGGATGTACAGCGACGGCAAAGCGTACCGCTCAAGAAAATATGAGTAAATCCGCAAAAATTAGACGTTCACTGCGCACATATGACAATTTAGCGGCGTTCAATCAGAATAGTTAAGACTACGACTAAGTTATGCTGTGAAACTCGAGCAAAAGCTCGCTTCAGTGCCTTCGAGCGCGACTCTATCTTCCCTCGGCATCCGTGACCGGAACAGAAATCGGAACTCGTTATTTCATCGATAGCTCGTTCATCGGAGGACAGGGCCAAACGGACGGAATCTAGCTCGCCACAAAGGGATTTGCTTTGCTTTGACCTCCGTCCAAGACGAATGTCTGTGGCAGGCGCAGAGGGCTAGGTCAAGTCGTGATTGGATCGGAGGAATGCGCGGACTGTCTTCGACGATGGAAAGGGTTCAAGCACGGAATCGTGGATCGGGCTTAACATAATCACTTCTAGCGTTAGGGTTAAACTGATCAACCTCCAGCCATGGAGAAGTCGTTCAAGTGCGGACATCTTCGGAGGATAAGTAGTTTCGAATGGCCACTACTATTTCGAGACAGTTCGGGAAACATTCCAACTTCGACTCACAAGAATTATGGCAAAGACCGCTTCGGCCGAATACCATGAGACAGTTCCACCGGACAATGATCCCAGAACAATTACCACCGAAAATCAGAAATGGTGGAACTGGCGGGTGCTTATGAATTGTAAGTAGAACGACGGATCATCAGTCATTTCACTCGCGAGCTAATACAATGTCGTCAGTGATTATCATTGGCCTGGGACTGGGGCTTTGGGGTTATGATGGCTCCTTCATCGCTCCCTTGATATCGCTCCCACTGTTTGTGGCCAAATATCAAGGTCCTGGATTTGATGGATCTTATGTCTTTACGGTATGATATTGTTCAATTCCTTCACTACGTACTTGCTAACGGTCGTTGAAGGCGAGGAACTTGGACTTGATCGTGTCACTTCCCATTGTTGGAGGAGCTATTGGTGCCCTTTTGGCAGCTCCTCTCCAAAAACAAATCGGTCGAAAGAAGAGTTTACTTCTTGCTTATGCTATTTTCTCCATCCCAGGCTCCATATTGCAACTCTTTTCTCCCAACAAGGCCGCTTTTATCGTGGGAAGATTCTGGAATTGTGAGATCTCGAATCGGAATAACTTCAACGGAGTTTCTAACTTATGGCAGATATTGGTATCAGTTTGCTCACCAATATAACCACCATTTATCAATCAGATCTTGTCCCCGCCAGCGTTAGAGCGCGAGCCGTTGGATTCACCGTCGCCGGTTTTGCTGCAAGCTCCCTCCTGGCGACTGTTGTGGTGTGGGCGTCTGAAAAACTAAACGACCACCGCCAATATCTCATTCCACTCGCCATCCAGGTCGTTGTACCCACCATCTTGTTCTTTTTGACATTCTTACTCCACGAATCTCCAACTTGGCTGATCAGCAAAGGCCGTGTCGAGGAAGCCAGAGCGAATCTAGCGATATTGCGCGCAGGAAACATGGCAATGGTAGACGACGAGGTCCTAAATGCCATGGCTGCTCTAAAAGCTGAGGATGAATACCGAATGACAAGACACTTCTGGGATATTCTCAAGCGGGAAAATTTCGAAAGAACTTTCTCCTCCGGAGCACTCTACTGTACCTCTCAAGTGAGTGGCCAGATTCTTGTGTCGACTTACTCTACCGTTACCCTCATCCAAAGCGGAGTGGCCAATCCGTTCACGATCACAGTCATCATCTACCTGGCGCAAATGGTGGGCACCATTATTGGCCCTCCCTTGGTTGACAAAGTCGGCCGACGTCCAATAGCACTCTACGGATTCGTAATTATGTTGTTGCTTGATATTGCCTTGAGCGGAATAGCATGTGCTGGCCTGGAGACCGATTCACAGCGTCTGGCCTTGGCTTCGCTTTGTATCATATTCTTCTTTGTCGATGCTGCTTCTTTCCAATCACTGTAAGTCCGAACCTGTCATGCCTAGGACTTGAGATTCTCACTACAAAGCAGTTGCTATTTATCTCCGACTGAGATTCCTACAGCCGCTCTACGCGAACCATCACAGAGTTGGTCCTTGGTCTGGGCTTACAGCACCGCTGTCATAACTTCATTCGCCGTGCCGCAAATTATAAGCCAAGACGCGTAAGTTTACACATCGTTGATGTAATTGCGCCTTGAACCGTTAACTGATGCCTCTTAGTGGTAATTTGGGAGCTAAGGCGTTCTTAATCTTTGCTGGCTGCATGGTCTTAACGCTAGTCTGGACCTACTTTTTCTAGTAAGCTTCTCAAGCCTAATTCTACGACATCAATTTCTGACGACTGCGTATAGTCCAGAGACTGCCAATAGAACTCTCGTTCAAATCGACGAATTGTATGCGTCTGGCTTGCCAAAACGCAAGTGGAAATGTACGTCATTCGGCAAGAAGTAAGGAGACCACAGCTAATGGAAAGCTAGACTACAAGACCACACGTACCAGGGATACTGTAGCTCATGTTTTGGAGAAGGATGTGAAAGGGTCAGAATGTTGAAAGCGAGGCCAGCCATGTTGCTGTTTAAAAAGTGACCTATCGCAGTACACATTTTCTGAAGGATACGAAAGGGAAATATGGCGATGAGGCTGATGTCTACCCCAATTGTAGCTACTCAACGAAGCTGAGTATCTTGTCAAAGCACGTGATAATTAACGTTTTGTCTTTTGGGGTGATAGCTATGCAGCTCCATGAAAGGTCATCTTCTCTATACATATAAGCTGAGATGCTCAGCTTTCAGAATCGTACTTGAACAATCCAAAGGGTTGAGAGCAATGACGTCGTTCGACTCGCTTTGCTCACTGCTAGCCTTGCTTTAGCTTCGCTTTTGGTGATTCACTTCTACTGGAAGTAACCTCGGCAAGCGACAGGTAGAGTAGCGATCGTTTGGAAGCACACTACTATCGGATTGGCTATACGTACGAGCACCTGGCCAGTAGACTTGAAACGAGAGGTGTTAGCGTACGCCTAATATGATAGTAAAAGACCATCCGAATCAGGAGACTAAGCAGCCCTCGAGCTCTACGAGATCCTTTTATTTCGCTCGGAAATAACTCTCTCTAGGCCGATGGCACATTTAGCTTGGTTGAATAGCCATTATCTCGAGAGTTGAACAACTTCTGCACATATTTTGGCTATAAGTCACGTGTATGCGGCGATAGAACAACAATTCCATTCTAGTTCCATGATATCTATGTTGAAGGGATGGAGTTGTGATCACCGCATTCAACCATTATACTGGCGAACAACCGTACTGCAAGGCGTCTGAAGAGGGATTGGGATAGTGTGAGTCACCTTTGGAAACAAATACTTAACCATACTTCAAATCCGTCGCTGGTTGGTGGCTTCTAAGTGTTACTTCTCAAAGGCCGCTACACTTGGCTAAGCGATCAAAATAGATGGGATTGGAGTAAACTCCCAGCCCTGCCTTACATTTGATAACAAATAAGTTGTCTAGGCTATCGTAACAATGTGCTGACTCTGTCTCCACCACGTCAAAAACGCTGATATACTTTGGTACAGGGCCAGCTGCTTGGCCGATTTCTGGTAGTAGTTCAGATCCTGTTTGCTTAATCGGAAAGGGGGCGTCTGTACTCTACCTGAATCATTAGATGTCTGTGATGCCAATTATTCTTTGGATATCCTTTCATTCAGATCTAGCTCTCGAATACCGCCTTTCGTCGCAACTGTCGTGATCGGACTTCCGCTTACATCCTCGATGCAAGTTCATGTCCTCCGTTGACGTTGACATCACCTCGGCTTGATTAGATTGCCGGTCCTCTTCATTTGTTTCTCTTTTCCTTTTATCTTCAATTCTTGACCTAGTGACGTATCTCTCGAAGATGATATCAACGATAGCCTCAACCCATAAATCAAGCAAAAGTGTCTCGTCATTGGTTCCACGTGAGAATGATGCTATACTGCTCGTATCATCGAACTGTATATCACTGAAGACTGATTCACAATCCTCTTCCTCATCAAATCGTTCCACGTTTTCACTTTCATTTCCATCCTCCTCTTCTTTCTCGCCTTCCACACCTTCATTTTTATCTCCTTCATCGCCATTCTTATCACCCTCTTCGTCCCCTTCCTGTGACACCTTGCTACTTTGGTCTTCGCCTTCAAATCCAGTCAGCTTTTCAATGTGATAATAACTGGCTATGTTCAGCAAGCTGCCACCGTTAGGCCAAAATTCCATATAATTTTGATTATTCCGAAGTTTTCGCAACAAGCTGCTCTCTGGGACTCTTTTTCCATGGGAACTTGCTTCTTCAGGCAGTAAATCCGGAGTATGGACGAGCTCGGTGGGATTTGAGTCTAGTTCTCTCTGGCGGAAACAAAGCCCTTCTGAATAATTTGAGCTATTATTCGGAAGACTCTGCGCTGACGGTGCAATTGCTACTGCGTCTAGCGTAGTAGTTGAAGGCACTTCTAGCATTGCATCTCGTGGCAAAGCTTGCTGATGTACAGTTGTGGCTTCGACGACTTGGTGACTTCGTTCGAATGCAGTATGGCCAGTAGTGGCTTTAGCTCTATCCCGGCGCTCAATATCGGGAACAGATATCGTCAAAGCAACCCAATCGTAATCAGAAGCTTGATCTTGGAATTGAAAGTCTGTCATCGCTTTGCGCACTGCAAAATTCCACGGAGTTTGTTGTTCGTCTTCAGTCGGCCGATTCCAATCATCCCAGAGCAGGTTCGCAAAGTTCACTTTGCCATGGGACTGTGGGCGGTAGACCGATTTAGGGTCAACAGGAGATTGAAATTTCACGTCAAGTTCGATTGTTTGAATCTCTGCTCGTTTGGCTTGAGTCTGGTCTACCTTAACGAAGCCAAATGTTCTGCCCCAAATCCGCTTCCATGCTCGCTCTGGTGCCAATTTGGTTAATGGGAGCCCCAGTAGTCGAAGCGGATCGTCGGTGGATTTGCAGGGTAGTAGTGCGATTGAGTATAATCCCTTTTCGTGTTTCCAGGGCAGGTTCGGAGCAATCACTGGTAGCCGCATCAACAGTGACCGAAAACTCAGCACACATAATTCTTGACGTCGTTTCGAATCCAGCACAATCTTCGTGCTTCGTGCAAAAGCGCTTGGATTTTCGGCGAGAACACTTCCAACTTGGAGTTCTGCATCGCCAAATCCTTCCCAAGCAAATATTGAGTGATCTGATGAGACCTTGATGATTTGTTCTTGAAGCCGTATGAATGATTTGGACCCTTCCCCGTACAAAATAGGCATGTTGACACCAAAGATCCCAAGAAGCGAGTATGCTGTATCCTCCAGTCGTGTCGTTTGTCGGTTTGCAGCCCAGGACATTTTCTGGGCTGCACTGAAGTGAGTTGTCAAGCTTGCATCGAGACACACTTGTTTCGGAATTCCCGTTGTCCGAGTAATGACATGTATCAAATTTTCACGAGATCCTAAGTGGTTCCATTGGCGGTCGAGAAACTGAAGGGACTGAGGGGCGATTAGCTCTTGCAAGGTCCAGCCTCGTGTAAACCAACGGCTTTGTGAAATGCAGATTTCGAGCGCCTCGGGCGACAACTGCCTAACGGAGTCGTCTGGAGGCACATCTGAAAGATATGCATAGCAGACTGAAGCCGCACGGTACCAGTGGAACATGGAGTTGATTGCTTCTGATACCTCATTGGAGTTGGATTTGTCGATGCATATGGTGTCGATCCAGAAGTAGTCGTAGCCATCCTTGATCGCTTGTGACATAGCAGCGGTAGCTTTGCGATAGCCTTTACGACTTTCTAACTCCTCTCGCGGAAGACTTTGAAACTCGGAGAAATGGACTTCCTCATCATCCGCATCCCATGTGTGAGAAAGGATAGCATATGCTGGACATTCTCGGGTTTGGCTGATGTTGCAAAGGCTAATTGTTCCGTCTGTCTGGAAGTTTAGGAGCCGCATTGCGCCGTGAATATTGCTATCGCTAGAAGCTGATAGTTATACAGAATAGAGTGGCAAACGAACAAACTTTTCGTTGTGAAGAGTTATCTAGCGGATATGGGCTCGGATTCTATGGGCTACCATGTCGTCGATGAGGCCTCCATGTCGTCGATGAGGCCTGCCAATTTCTAGAACTTCAACCGCGCCGTAGCCCCACTAAGGTAACCATTGGCCGCCCGCCCTGGCGTTGCCCAGGGCTTCAACCCCTGGCTACACAAGGCAGTATCTCGCGCAAACGGAGGTTGTGCGCGTGCGCACACAGCCAGCCTAAGCACAGCAATGCCTCGAGCAAAGCGACCTCGCGCGGCTAGGCCTGCTCAGCAAGCGCCCTAATTTTGCAAACTCGCGGATTCGAGATCGGTGGGCTTCTCGACATTGCCAAAGGCTCAGGCTGCAAGCCTGAGCAGGCGGAAAGACGAGTGTTCCTGGCTCCAGCCTGGTGACCTCCCATTACTCCGGACATGCAGAATGCAAAATCCTACAACTTCACGATTAAAGTGTTGGCCCATGACATGTCTTGACATTTAACAATTGTCTTGAGGCTGGTTATTTCATGCTGTTGTTTCGTTCATGAACTGGGGCAACACTGAGCGGCCACGGGAGCTGATGCCCCGAACCGTTAGCGAGCCTTCTCCGCCGCCGTCCCAAGCTGAGGCACCATCTACCACTCCAGGCGGCGGTGATCACTTTGGTTGTCCGTTTGCCAAACGTTACGATCCCGACTGTGACAATAGGCACCCTTGCGCCAAGAGAGCATTCCAGACTGTACATCGACTCAAGTATGTCTTTTTTTTATCTACCATGACGACGGAAACTGATCCTATCAAGGGAGCATCTCTTTCGCTCGCACAATCCTCCCTTCACTTGCCCTCGATGCCACTATGCATTCAAGCAAAAGAAAGATCTCGAGACACACTTGATCAGCGACGTCATATGTACCGTGCGGCCGGCACCAAACAAGGATGAGATAAATTCGTTGACGGATGCGCAAGTGGAGGAGGTGAAAAAGAAGCGGAAGGCTGCAGTCAGTGAGGAGACGGAGTGGAAGAGGATCTACATGCTCCTCTTCCCAAACCATGCAGACATACCATTGCCCTGTCAGTTCCCTTCACCTTCAAGTCTTCTCAGTGTCGCTAATCCTGCAAATTTAGACGTCCGCTCCAAGCAGCTGGAACTTCCCCCCTACGTAAAAGACGACCTCACGACAGAGATACGGAACCTCATTACTCGCAAAATCCGGACCGACCCAAGGTACAGAGACTTTCATCCCACTCTACTCGAGGGTGTCGTCGACAATGACCTGATGGATGAAGCCTTCGAGCGTGTTCAAGTCATTACCCGCGGTTCGAAAAGACGCCGATCATCAACCAGCCGTGAAGGAGACAGAACAATTAGACGAGCTCCACGTACCAGAATATCTAGCATATATGGACCACCGGAAGTGCATGAACGACTTAGTTCCAGCAAATTTCCTCCTGTTATACCAGAAACACTAAGACAGCGGTCTCTGGACTTGAACAACCCCGCTTCTGCGGGTTCCCAGCCCGATCACGTGCGTGAAGTCGAATACAGAGAGGTTGAATCCAGCGATTCACCTCCTATCGCGCCCAGACAGCACGCCCAAAATTCCGGCATCTCTAGCTCTACGGAATTCCAGCTCCATTCCTCACCTAATGGCCGCCAACAGACTCAGGACAATGCCTTGCATCCCCCAATACCAGGCACATCACCACAACGTCGCAACCAAGTTTTGAACAACACTCTCTCTACGGAATTTCAGCCCGAACCTTTGTCTCCGTTTCAGCCATCATCTTGGATGTCTGAACTTCAGCAAAGCTATGAGGGTACATTGAGCTGGTCTTTCGATTCACCCTCTGCTCTTAATTTTGACTCGCTCGATCCCGCAGCATCCATCCATCCCAACCTCGTGACTCGGCCTACGGCGGGAACTGCGGAAGGTTGGGTTGTTTTACCACAACCATTGGATTCTTCTCCGTCTCCCACTTCATGCACTGGCCGACGTCAGGAGTGATCGTCCGGTTCTGCGCAATAGCGCTGTCTTTGTCATCCCAAGTAATGTACGTGTTAAATCCCCCACCGCGAGTATGGCGTAAGCCTCGACCTTACCTGCATACTCGGCTTTCCTACAAATTCTGACCTGTTCTTTCGTATAGGCTATCAAAATTAGTACGGGGCCACAAATTGAATGATACGGTCGTTGGTAGCACGCACAAGATGCGTGAAGTCCTCTCAGTACTCGATAGAGTGCTACCCATGTAGACGAATGAACGATTAGATGAGTATTGGTTGCTCGAGCATATACATTGTGTTATTCAGGTGTTTCACTCAGTGAAGCACCCACTACCAGCGGATCAGATTATGGGCGCCGCTTGTAGAGACACCCCGGTCTTACTCCAGCTTATCGAGCTGATTGAGCTGATGTCGATAGAAAAACGATTAGTGACATAAATAATCAAAAGCCTTCTCAGTCATCACTCTATCGTAGCGATAGATAGTACTGTTTATGGATTCCTTTTCGTTGGCCATCAAAGCATTTCCATGTCACGCCACTGTCGAGAAGCGAATGTCTTTGGCGGCGCACGTATTGGGAAGCCTTGGTCTTGGCATGGTGGTTGCGCGGCGCGAGATGGAACGCAGAGAATTCTCTAAAACGTCGAAACTCCACGTCAATATAGCGCTTTTCTGTAGCCAGAACGCACCAGGAGGAAATAAGAGCTGGAGTACCTTCCAAATGAGGAATAGCGCCTCTGAGAAGTCTTTGCGGCGCTCAAAGAGTTCATTTTCATGCGAAATGAGCGAAACAATGGAGCTCTACTGCTCTCCACCTAATGGCATCTCTCACGGCTCAACAGCGAGGTTTTATTGGCTAAAATTTGCACACGTGGTATTAAATACAATTATCTATGCCCTCTATTTTGAATTTTATTCATTCACTAAGTTGTTGTTGAGAAATCGCTCTTTGAAATTTGTATGACATAGTCGTCTATTCTATTGCCTATTTGGGATTGTACGGGATCATGACTACGCAAGGCATGCTCACAAATACGCACTGAACCCCCTAATCTTAGTGGGGGCCGTGCGTAAACTCGAAGCCAAAGAGAATACAGATTATAAAAGTAGCATTAAAGACGGAACAGTTAAGAACGGGTTATTAATGAAAGGCTGAAGTTAGGATATATACACAGAACAATAATTCTAGAAATCACCGCCGATGAAACGAGTAAAGCGAATCCCCAATACGAACCAAAGGCGATGAGATTGCTGTGTTAAGGCTTCGAGGCTTGTCGTCTGGATGACGGAGCGTGTACTCCGAGTCAAGACTGAGTAGTAGCCAACCGTCGAATAAAGGGGCAAATCGTAATCCATAAGAACCTAACAGATGCTGACAACTGGGTATCTAGCGAAAGCGAGACGAGAAAAAATCGTTTGGAATGCGGAATGCATTGCCCAGTTGTCTGGTTGTAAGCGAATGTGGATGGCATCGCAACCATTCCAACGCATTTTCGAAAAAGAGTGTGGCTATGGAGATCGTAGGCCAGCTTGAAGGGTAGTCATAGCCGACCATTTGTTGTAGCCGCCGCGACCCTGGTCGTTGTCTGGGTCATCATCATCGCTCTTGCGACTGACAAACGATGTGTGGAACAAGTAGGAGAATGTCATAGCTTTTGTATCGGATGCGTATCACTTAACGGTATGCCTTGTGTGGTCGTGTTCAGATGTAACTGGTTGGCTAGGATGTTGCCGTAAGAGGTTATGAAAAGGAGTGTAGACAGAACCCTGAAAGGACTGAAGATACTGGGAGAGTTAAGGCTTACGATTTTGGAAAAGCCGGTCAAGACAGATTATCTTGTGGGTTTTATACACAGCTTGGCGGGACATGCGATGGTAGTCTCTACTGTCATCAAGATCGTGTTAGCAGACGACATGTAGGCTACTGAGCTACATGGCTGAGTCAAAAAGAATACCATTTACGAGCGGCCGAATGGCATTTTGGCATACAACAGACACATCATGATGTAAGTAAGACCGGCGAAGCTTAGATGACAAACAGGAACATGGCTAGGCCGGCGCCGTCTAAGAATCGGGCTCCAGACGAAGTGACGAAATGAGGACACTGTACGTTAAATGGTAACTTTAGCGAAGGGAAATTGTTGCCATGGATAGCCGTAGGGCAGAAAGTTCCTGTCGGATGGCAATGCTGCGGAGGTAGTCGCAATTGCATAAGTCCCGAGGTTGCAGAAGTGACTTACGATATTCTACTCACTCTGTGACAAGCACACTCCTGATTACTCAGATGGTTGCGACAAGGATCCCTGATGCAGGCTATCCATTGAGGGCATCGCTCTTCTATAGCCGAATGTCTAAAATGTGATAGAAGAGGACGACATGGCAATGCTGACAAGAGTGGCCGGCGGGCAGAATGCTATTCCCAGAGTAGACTTTGATGGTCTTCCTAGAGTAGATTAACTACGTTGTTCTTCCCAGAGTACGTTAGATGATTGTTTTTTGGGTAGCCGTATGACAAACGATTCAGTAGTAAGAGGTCGCATCCAAATACTACTTCCGCGGGTTGAGTTTCAACATCAGGAACTGCAGTCATAACGAAGCTTTTCGCATGTGCTTTCCTACTGGTGCTTTTCAGCACGCTATTGGTCTCCTTAACTTCAACACCACTTCTATTCTCCGCGGAACCATGTTGTGGCGCCTGCATGTCAACGCTTCTAATTCAACCGACTAGACGTTGATTGATCACGTTGCAGGATGAGTTTGTAATTATCTCTGTACTGAAATCTTTTAACAGATCATGAAAGTCTCAGTAAATGTGATAGCCATACTTTGGTGGCTGCCTTCCACCGACTCTGCATTCTCATATCCTGTCTTATTCATCACATGAAAAGCCGGTAACAGCGGCAAATTCATTCGCAGCTCGAAGTTAATTCATCAAAAGACAATGAAAAGTTTGGAGTTTCCGTCTTTGGCACGTTTGAAGGATATCATCTTCCGGTAACATGACTCTCTTGATCACACCACCCTTAGATGCTCAGGTCCGAAGGTATTGCACAGCCAAATACGATGATGGCAGATGAGTTTCAAAGGCGGAAATAGAGTTTGATCTCTCAAAAATTGCCATTAAATAATATCTCTTCTCGAAATATTTTCGCGTTTCTCATCTGCAAAGGCGTAGTCTGAGAATGGAAACCGCTTTAATTCCATTCTGCTCTATATATCCTTGGTTCATAAAACCTGGCCACGGAACTGCTCTCAGAACACAGCGAAAAGTTTCTCGCTAGTACACTGTCACTATAGATTCTTGCCTCGTACGATGCGTTGATTCTCTGGGCTGTTAAACCATCCACATCTCTCTCAAGTGTTCCCGCGTTACTCGAATTTCTCACACCTAGCACATTCTGATTAAGTGCCAAATTTGTTCCGCCACTTCTAATATTTCTCCATTTGCCAATGGACATCACATGGCAAAAGTTGCTCTTTTTGTCGCTCTCTTGCGTTCCCTAATTTCAAATAAATGTTAGTCACAACTCCAAGCAATGGAAGAACTAAGAGTAGCGAGGCGCGCGAGACAGGAAATCATCATGGCCATAGATGTTTAATGTAAATCAAAACCTTTGGTTTCTAATCGCTATGATAGTGGTGTCTAGAAGAAGCAACATGGACTTCGTACGAACGGTTATTCAGTATCACTTACGTTGCTGGAAGTTCGGCCATGACCCCCCTTCTCGATATCTTCCAAGTCAATGGACTCGTGACTCGGGCCAGCCTCTGAGAATCCCTCCTGGCTGGACAATCTCTGAAGGCGACTGCCCCTGCGTTCAATGTCCCGCAGATTTTTATCATAACTGCGTGATGTCCTATTCCGAGTAGATCCCAGGGCCACGGGAAAGATGTGTTTGAAAAGTGCTCGAATACCAGGCATGCAGGCGCAGAGGATGCCAACATCCATTTCGATAATGGACCAGAGACCCGTGGATACCACGTCGTAGGTAAAGTCGGTAGTCTTAGCAAATGAGACAAGAGTTCGGAGACGGAGGGCTGAGACAAGTGCGACGCTGCATGTGCCTTTAGTAAGCCTTTGCTTAAAGAGGTAAAAGGATAGTGGTTATACAATAAACCAACGCTAAACATCAGTAAGATCCCAATCTTCTTCCTTCGTGACATGTTCAGTTTCCACAGCTCTGGCAGTGGGAGAAGACATATTGTGAAGTCTATTGCAACATTTAACACAGCGGCAGACCATGTCATGGCGTTGTAATTAAAACTGCTGAGCGTTAGCACAAGCCTTAAAAGAATGAAGTGTAGGGAAGTCAACACTACGAAAAGAAATGGAGTGCGGCAGATCTAAAGTCCCGCTGTTTGGTCAATGTATTCAAACTTACGATCGAGATGCCACCTTTAATGGCATTTCATTTCGTTAGTTTCAACACAAGCACCATCGGACGATGACTGCCAAAATGGCCAAAGTAAACGTACCACTTTTTCGGCTGCTCGTTTGCCCAACCCTCCCAAGTTTGATTTAGTGGCTGACATTGGAAGAATTGCGCAATACAATATGCGATTAACGAGCCAATTACGATGGTCATAGTACCGTAAACTCTCCAGCGGAATCTTTTGTTGGGAAAGATACGAAGGTAGAAGAGAAGGATTGATGTCTTGGTGAAGCCCAACGCCCACATGTACATTAATTCTTCAATGAAGAAGAACTGCAGAGACGCGGATGTTAGTCAATAATGGCCATGAGTCGAATCAGCTAGAAGACATACCATAATACAGTTCGAAATCTGATTGAAGGGAACTCTCCACATATGCTGACCTAGGCCGTTTGATTTCACTGTTTTCTAGGTTTAGCCAAATAAATTGCATTTCAAGGAATCCGTTCCGTACATGGAAACACGAGCGCTGTGAGGGCAATGGAAAAAGCCTATCAGGGTTAGCTGAAGAGGCCGTGGTAAAGAACATTGAGAGGTACTCACCAGTCCGACAATGATGCACCAGTCATCAAAGCCAAATCTTCCAGACATATAGGTCCAACGACCTAACAACCGAAGTACAACAGAGATTATAGCGATGGATCCCAAAGTGAGGGCGGTAATCAGAGGTTGATCTGCAATATTAGCTTCCGATGACGAAGGATAGCATAGCGCCTCGGAGGCATTTTTCGTCGCTATTCACGTTAGTTTTGTTCCGAATTGCTTAATAGAGATGATATCGCCCGCCACCAGATGTTATTCTTCTAGCACTAGAACGCTGTAGCGATAATAGTAAACAACTAGTGATTGTTGTACAATATTCACTTCAAGAGTGCCAAACATTCTACGATGGTGCTCGACATGTCTTCATACAAGCAGACAGTGACTTACTGAGTTGCTCTTTGACCGTGCAGTTGTGGGTCACGCAAAATTGAACAGTATTATCGAATGCCTGGTTCGTACAGAGACATGTCGCATTCGTAAGGCTGCAGGAAGCGTCGGCAAGAGCTATGGTAAAACAATTCAACTGACAGACGACTTTAGCAGAGGTACAAAAGGCCAGGGGGCGTCCTGCATGGGATCAGCTTACAGCGCAAGCTGGTAGCTCTACGGCAAGCGCAGCGATTTCACTTGCTGACTGCGCAAGTGCCGGTGTGAGAAAGAGAAAACCAAGAGCAAATGCTCTCATGTTGAAATACATCCTTCTCGTCTTAGCAGATGAGAATCATGAGATTTGAGCCGCAGAGAAATCTGGTCAGGATCCGTTCTAGAAAGAGTCTGGAAAAAGTGGAGATGATATACACAGGGGAAGGATAAATTTCTTCTTTTTCTGATTCGTATACCTTTGCATAGGGACATTTCTCCGCAATAACCCTTCAAAGTGAGGATTGCGCCGTTCGAGTAACGGTATGCCTAGCTCAGGGCGTAAGTGCGTATAGTATTAGCCGATCGTCGCCGAGAATGAAACAGAGTGACTGTAGTAGTCTGTGACCCTGCAACATGAAATAGAGCCCAGTTCGTAGAAGGGCATTTAGAAGTGCAAGCATCTTCCAGATTCCCCAATAAACTCGGAAGTAGAAGGCTGGTATCTTGGCAGCACGTCCGAGCGCGTTGGTAGCAGAGAAGCGTCAATCTCGCACCGTACTTGGGTAAGCGGACGTGGAGAATCCTCTTGTCAGCCATCAAGGCCGGCTCCAATTAAAACCGATCATATAATATGTTCTGTAAATCGCATGAAAGCCGACTGTGGGATACTGGCCGGCCGCAATCTCTGGCGGTAGGAGAAGGGGTGGATTCCTAGAAACAGAAGTGATGCCTTGGTGGTTCATCGACCCTGCAGGACGTGCAGGGCTGGCGGGCCGCGACATCGGGGCGTATACTGGTCCAAGTACTGCCCCGTTGCGGGGTACATGTACTGGCAGTCATCCGCACCTGCGCCACCAGCTTTGGGGTGTGAGGGCTTGCAATTTGCTCCTGTTCCTGGCACATGTCAAGGCACAACAGTCAGAAAGGGGTGTAAGAAGCCGCTTTGGATTGGCGAATGACAAACTGTTCCGGTATCACTTCGTCGGATAATCTCAAGGGCGCTAGAAAACTCCTGCTAGCATTCGGTCTCCCAGAGTGCTTGAGGCGCTTGCGGTCCACGCACCACACCCAGTAGTCATCCCCGGCGGCGTGTGGGAAGACGGCAGAACCGACGGTCAAGCTGTGTTAACTGGTGTGGTAGCCAGTAGCAAGCTAATGAAAGACAGCAGCCCTCAAGCCATGACCGGATCATCGCAACGTCTATGCCAACGTAGCGGTACCGATCTTCGCGGAATCCAGTAGTGTGCAGAGCTATACCTCAACAACTGCAGCATCCGAAGCCCGAATTGACAGCAGGCTTAGTCCGCGTGCTTGCCATGTGCCATGCGGCATGGCCCTCTTCCTAACGTTTCATCTCCTAGAGCGTGCCGGTATGGGGCCTCCAAGCGAATTCGAGATGTTGGTGATTCTGCATACTTGTTCCAAAAGTGATCACAAGACTACTGTAACACTGCTTGAAACCACGATAGCGGATGCACGCCACCGTAGCGCGGAGGACAGGATGTAGCGAAACGTCCTTCTAGAAAAGATCAAATCACCGATAAGTGACTTTGAATTGGTAATACTGTAGCAATTAAGTGTATCATGTCGTAGCCCAGTGAACGATCCAGTATACAGCCGTAGAAAATGATGAAGCTATGGTATTCGAGGCACAGACTGTGGAGAATGCTTTGGAGGTTCGTCCTGGTTGTATTTGGGTAAACATACTCAGGCCCAGTCGCATTGGAGCATGAGGACACCGTTCACGGTTAATCTAGAAATGCGAGACGCTGACGCGGACCTCCACAAGCCCCGGTGACAGCAAGAGTTCTCGACTAATGACTGACCGACGAATTAGGGATAACAGGGTAGGTCAGTCGTGTGATCATTGATTCGCTGCTGTAATACAGGAGTTCGATGCTGACTGACTTTGCAGTCCTAACACCGTTGCCGAATTATTTATTTGCGGAGAAACGTCTTGTATTAAGTAGCAGCGGTGAAGTTTTGTTCATATCGTATTTGCTTAGTCCTGAAGCGGGAATCCAGCGGCAGCTTGGAGGTCGCGGACAGTGACTTGAGGTTTACCAGATAGAATGGACTGTAAACTTGACCCAATTGCCAGACTGAGGAGTACAGTTGGGGCACAAAGAGTCGTCGGTTCCGTCACTCTAGGCAGTTAGTTGCAGAACTTCCATTGGTATTGGCTGTATCATTTTTGTAGGAAATTCGTGGTGAGACTGGGTAAGAAGTTCTCGTCGCTCAGCGTGATTATCATCGATCCACCTGAGTAACATCAGTACAAGGTGTTTTATGCTAGATCTCTGTGATTCATTTCACTGAGTCAGAATTAGAGTATGGCCTTCAGCTTCTTGGTCGTTTTCAGGTGAAGAACCACGCAAATCGTTTTCTTTATCCCAGACGTCTAAGTGGAAGTACATCCAGTGACCATTCAAGAGGTACCATTCATGCACGGTGCCTCGGTGTCTGTATCGAAGTGGAATAAAATCACCTTCAACCAGTAGCTATGGCGAATGCTCCGGTAGATAGATGGAATTCTCTTAATAGCGTGTTGAAGTGATACCGGTCTACCGTCGATATGCAGCTAAAGCCGAATTTGTGCCTCATTATGCTGAAATTGAACGGGGATACAATTGATGTGATGGCCATAATTCGACTGTCTACTTTAGTCGTCTTGGTGGATATCTTCTCCAAGATAGGCCCAACTCCATGTTGGAAAGTGGAGACAACGTGTGCTTGGTGATCTCGACATTCGAATATGGCGTGATATTGTCGACTCCGGCCTCATAATCCATAAAAGTCCTATCCAGAAGCCAGTATCAGGTTCTGTTTGAATTCTGTGGCATTAGTGGGATATGCCGGAATGTTGTAAAAGATGATCGATGCAGAATTCCCCTGAAGGCATTTCAACATGTCATCTTCGTACGCGAGATGTCGTTTTGAGTGTTGCCAACGATCGCGAATGAATCCATCCGCAATAGATATCTCTTCTCCAAACATTATATCGTTGAGTCGTGATGAGTTCAGAAGCTCGTTTAGAGTACTTGTGGAAGAATCGTGCGGTTCAGCTTCCGACCATGCAGACTCTCGACACACAAAGTATGCCTGGTACTAAGTGAAAGATAGGCATCGTCGGGAGAGGGGGCCTTCTTGATATTCCATCTACGAGTGTTCCATTTCGACCCTGGAACCAACGTTGAAATTGACGGAATCGATGAGATCAAACAACCATTCCTTGTGTCCAAACATGGCTGGGGAGATCTGAGAGTCGATAACACTCCAGGAAGTCCACTCTGGTCATTCTCGCCGTGCAATGCAACGATAGTACGTTCGGAGTTCTCGTAACTTATATGTTGTCCGTATTTTGAATCATCATTTTCTTTTCGAAGGCATTGTTTTTATCAATGCCGGAGCGATCAACCCATAGAATTTTTTTTTTTTACCACAACTTCGAACGACTTCAACAGCATCACGGACAGCGAGTGAAGAGTGCTGAAGACAAAACGTGGAATTCGATCCTCTACGCAGTCGACCAGCCAGATGGAAGGTAATCGAGAGGTTATAGTATCGTTCCGTCTGCAAAGAGCATGCTTCAGAATACAATGTTGAAGCCAACTTCCCATCAGTTCGTAGTCAACAGCGCTGGCATTGACTCTACGGATTTACAAATTGCCAGAAGTACCGTGTGATATACACCTGGTAGCTTATGACGCCGGCGTATTTGATCTCGTCTTCGACTCAGTAATCGTGTGAAAGTCTGGAGTTTTTGGAAACGACATTAAAAAAGCGCTGTCGAGGAAGGTCTAATGAATGCTTAGATGGATGTCGATTGAAGTCTCGCTGGGTGCGATCAAAGAGTCGGACATACTTCGAATGCTTCCTCAAGTACTATGGCCCAAATTGATGAAAGAAGCGGCAGGAATCGCACTTCAACTTTTCGACGTTCGTAGGTTTCCGTATTGTCGTGACCTCGATGCCCGTCTCTGGAATTGTTCTGTTTGCGAAGATCTGTTCACAGTCTACATGTGTACAATGTTGGCACCAGTTCGGCGGCGCTGTGCCTGGAAAATCCTTGATGGCAGCACTCATGTCGTCAAAACGTATCGGTCGTCGAACTACCCTAATTACCGGCATGAGCGATATCGATTGGTGGTTCAGGGTTCAAGACTGCAAATTCTGGCTCCAGACTTCATCATTCAGCTGAATCGCGTACTTTTGGTAATTAGTCTCTAGAGCTGAGTTCAGCCGACGAATTGAGAATGTTTGTTGTGGCTAGCTTGTGTTGGTAGTTGAATCGAGACCGTTGGCCGCGGATGCAGCATGCGTGGCAATCATTATCATTATCGGCTGGCCGGCAAGCTGACGGGAGACAATCCTACCTAGGAAAGGCCTTAAAACGACGTGAATCGCGACATTGACGCCTTCTAGTGCTTATATTGGACGTAAATGATTTGCTGCATTCCATATCGAAGCCGCCGAATGATTTCAGTCCGCTATTGAGCGATTTCTTGCTCCAACTCAGCGGGGAGAATTGGTGCGTTAGGGCTGACGGACTCAGGGATCATCAGTCTCGACCCCAAACCACTGCTGCTGTCGTGTGAGTGACATAATCCCTGGCATCAGCCTTTATTAACCTTCTTGACAGCCCTTCTCGTGCATATCCAATGTGCCTCAACGTCTTCTCCACATCTATAGCATTTTCAACAACTATGGACAAATCAACAACCGGCTTTCTTAGTCTCCCGCGAGAATTGAGAGATCAGGTATATCAACAGTGGTGGAGCGCTTCAGAGTATCGATATAAGGACGACGATGCAATATGGATACCATTTGAGGACCCAAACCAGCCTGGACAGCCATTTCGCGTCTCCGGATGGCGGATCAATCGGCTCATCGATAAAGATCATTTGCACATGTTGCTCCTCAACCACCAAATATCATCCGAGCTACTCTCATCCGCCTTCAAGGACCTACACCTGACGATCAGCATCGAGCACCTAGCCATCAACGAGACGCTCGCACCCTGGACGCTCTCGTCATGGGGCATTCCGCCGGGTCCGCTCGCGCACGCGCGCCATCTGGACGTGCGAGTAGCGTTGGTGCCACGATGGGCGTTCGCAGCGCGGCACACGATCGAGGCGCAGAAGCGAGCGCTGCGCGAGCGCGGCCACAACAGCTACATGGGAGAGCCGCGCAACAGCGCGCACCGCGCGGCGCTGAGCATGCGGCGCGCGCAGGTCGTCGGCGGCAGGCACGTCGAGTGGACGACGCCGCCCTCCGCGTTCGAGGCTTTCGCTGCGGCTATGGAGCCACTGGGTGCGGCCGTCGCGGAGCGCGGGCTCGCGATGCCGGACCGCTGCCGCGATGATTTCGACTCCGACACCCACCTGCAGCGGTACCTCTTCTGGGAGCTTATAGGCGTGGGCAGACAGACGGCCATCATGAATCGCTTTTGGCAGCGCATCGAGGCTATCAAGAAGGTGTGGAACGTCGAGTTACCGTGGGGAAACTATCTGGCGTGGTTCAAGAGGGACGTGTACGGCCAGGACGCGGAGATGGCCGCGACGCTGAAGCGAATCCTATGGGAGGATTTCGTTGCTGGCATCAGAAGACTGAGAGAGGAGTTGACTGAGTTGGCGGAGAAAGCAGTGAATCTGGAAACGTTGAGGGTACATTTGAGAGTGGAAGACGAAGCCATTGCTGGAGTCAAATGTGCGTTGTGGGAACTGCTTGAGGAAGAGCCTTCTTTGATGGAGCTGCGCAACCTGGAGTCCATCTCACTATTCAGCAAAGGAGAAGCGTTGAATGGTGAATACATAACAAATATCGAGCAATGGACGAGTCAGCATCATCCGAACAGGTATGGTGGTCTGAGGGAAGCCATTGGCAAGTCTGGAGCTGAGCAACCTGTCCAAATCAAAATCAAAAGCAGCGGATTGGTAAGAGAACTGCGATCACGAAGTGACGACATTGAAGTCTAACGCAATAATTATAGTATACGGGAATCTTTGAATACGTTGAAGGCTGCGAAGTTCCAGCCACAGACACGTCTGAAGGCGGATTCATGTCGATAAGCAGCTTCACGGCAGCAGATGGATTTCTCAAGTCGTTTGATGAGTGGCCACGCGTTTGAGCACGCGGAGAACTCTGGATCTGCCCCCCCAGAAGACAGGCTGGCAAGTGGCAACGTGCAGCTGTGGGCGCCGTGGCGCTCTGTGGGTCAGGCTCGGGATCGGCCTGCTCCCGAACGTATTTGTTTATGTGATTGTGGAGTCTGGAGCGAGGGGATGTGTGAATCACCACTGCTTCCGGCCTACCTCTTCCTTCGATGTGCAGTTGTGGAGCGTGCATACGATATCTGAAAATCATGGCTTGGTGACCATTTATGTATCAAGGCCACAGACCCGGTCACGGCCAACGAATCAAATTTGCTGACATTAATTAATTGCCTGGAAATTGCTTGGGCCACGCGAACAAGCGTTTCTCGGAAAGATTTTTGGTTGTTCGATGCAGGGTTCCGTTTGTTTGGAAGCTTTGGATGGCAAGATCACAGGGAGAAGATGCCGAGCAGCCGCCCGCTCCACCGCACGCGAGCGACGAACCACAGGCGACCATGTGCCGATGGCTGCGGACATTGGTAGACGGTGCTGTCAAATTGCACACTGGCCTTGCTTTTGCCCTGCTCGATTCGTTAGGTTTTGGGAGCTGCAACGCACGCTGTAGGTCGTGCGTGGTGGGATGCAAATGGCCACGGCAGCGTAAACAAAAAGCTGACGCGAGTCGCTTCAACGCGAGACTCGGTGATGCACAGTACAAAACGAAGCCGGCAGCCCTTTCTTGAACCTTTCTTCTAATTGTTGTGCCTCGAATCGGTCTCGCTTGGACCGTTCGTTGCCACGCACTGGCCCCTGAACAAAACGGCGGGTATGCAGTGTGATCGCATCGTGCTGCCCGCAAGCTCCTGAAGCTCCAGGCCGAACCACGCCAAAAACACCCGAGCAACCAAGCCAAGATTCACTCCAACACCGCTTCCGCTCACCATACAACACATCACACCCACGCAACAGCCTTGTTTTGCTTTCTCGTCGCGTGTGTCTTGTTGCTCTACTTTTCCACGGAGTTCGGGAGTTCTGATCCTCTTCTGACAGGCGTGAGAGAGATTTTTTGCCAGAGACCGGCGTGCGGAACCCAGTAAACGAACGACGAAAACAAACCCCCATCATCTCACCTCACTCACCACCCGACATCCAGACTTCATGTCTGACGGCGAAACGCTTCCTCCGGATCGATTCATACCGCGAGCGAAAAAAGTTTGCGACCACAACCACAATTGTCCGCAAAATTACCTGCGTTAGAATCCGTCCGCGGCAGCCCGGGCGGGCATTTCTGTCTGCTTCGGGACTGCTCACCAGGAATCCCACCGCCGATTAATCCTCACATAGCGCTCAGTATCAGCAATGAGTGGCGCTCCACCTCCACCTCCTCCACCTCCGCATGGCGACGGTTCCAACCCAAAAGCCTCCGGTCTCCCGCCAGGCAATTACGACATCTTCATCATCCCTCCTCACTCGGCCGGATCAGGCTTCCTATACCTCCCGTCACTGCGAGTGCAAACAAACAGCTTCATAGCAGGTTGCATTAGCACCGCGCTGGTGTGGTTCATCTGGACAACCATCGCACCCGCGGTCAAAGCATGGACTCGGTCCGTAAGTCAATCCGGCGGCGGCGTAGGTGTGCTCATCCTCGTGCTGGCGGTTGGCTTTGCGGGCTGGTCTATGGGCCAGCAAGGCGGCTCTGGACGCGGTCCGGGTGGCGGTGGTGCGGGAGCGGGTGCCCGTACCGGGTTCGGCGCAGGTTCGTCCCCTAATACAGGAGCAGGTAACACCGGCGCCGGCGGCTCACACTCTGCTGGAGGCCAACAATCCGCTGGCGGTGCACACGGAGGCTTTGGAGGCGGCTTTGGGCGCCAATACGCGGCGAGCAGTCCTCCGCCTCCCGGCGAGGAAGATCCGTTTGATCGATACCGGAGAGCTCGTACGCAGGCTTCTGAAGCTGATGACTCTGAACGTCCCCGACCGCAACCACGCTCTTTTAGTAACGCCTCGGCTAACTGGCAGAAAGCACGCGAGGAGACACGAAAGCGAGAAGAGGAGCGCAAGAAGGCTGAGGACGACAAGAAACGTCAAGCCGAAGAGGCCAAAAAGAAAGAGGAAGAAGACAGGAAGAAGAGGGCCGAGGCAGAAAAGGCCAAGTGGGAGCAGATGCGAGCGCGCGAGCGGGAGACTCGAGAACGTGAGGCTCGCGAGAAGCAAGCTCGAGAACGTATGGAGAAAGAAAAGGAGAAAGCAAAGGCATCCGCTCCTACTTTCGGTGTTGGCGAGAGGACAAATCCGTATGGCGAGGCGACACCAAAGCCCACCGCTAATACTGCTTCTCCTAGAAAACATTATGAAAAACCAACTGCAACGAGCTACGCAGGTACCGAGACCGAACAGTCTTATCGACCGTACGACAGACCTCCGGGACCCAAGCATCAGTCATCACAATCTTCTTTTGTAGAGTCAGAGTGCTCATACGATGCACAATCGCATTCCACAACACCTACCTCTCCTCCACCATCACAGCGAGGTCCCTACAGCACCAAAGACCCCGACAAGGTCATGATCAAAGGCGTGTACCAGTTCAGCGACTCTTTCACCAAACCCATTGCCACGCTTGTGTCTGGAGAAGGCGGCATCACCGACGGGCTCATCCTGCGCATCACGACCGAAGGCATGTTCGTCGACGACGACAAGAAAGGCCAGGGCCTGCGGCAGTGGGACGTCAAGGCCTGGACCATGAAAAGCGTAGAGGTATTTCCGAGCCGCGTGCTCAGCAAGCTGGACAACCCGCTAAAAGACTATCCGCAGACCATCACCAAGAACTCGCTGCACGTCGTGCGCGCCACCATCCGCGACGCCGAAAACAAGAAATACGTCTTTGTCGTGCCCGAGGCCGAGGAGTGGAAGGTTGCCGTCGGCCTGCAGCGGCTGCGTCGTGGCCCGCTCGTGCGCAGCTTTACGCTCACGCCCATGGCTCCGGGCGATGCGACGAAGCTGCTCGGCATGCTCGGATGGGCGTGAGTCACTCTTTATCTGTTCTTATTTGCGGCATCTCACCGGAAATTAGATGACGAACCGGCGCGGAATGCACATTTGTTTGTATTATATGTGTCATCTGGAATGCTTCGCCAAGGGCTGAAGGTTCACCCGCGGCAGGTATCTCCCAACATATACACCTTCATTTTTCCAACAAATTAATTCGAAAGCGGAGGACAGGACAGCAATAAGGTTGATACGAAGTTTCTGCATATCAGCTCTTGCATTCTGCATTCTGCATCAGCGTGGGCGTTACCCGAACGGAAGGGGTTGTGGGATGTTGACATTATGGCTTTTTATAGAAAGGGGAGAGGAGAGACAAAAAGCGTCCACTCTTTGCTGGCATATACCCAGCGATTTTTTTTAGTACGATTCCCAAGCCGTTCTCGGCGAAGTCAAGCTTGATTACCTGCGCATTCCGCGAGGGATGTAGACAAATGAATCTACCATCATTTTGTTCAATTTGCACTTTACAGTCGCCACTTTAACTTACCACCCGTGTGACTACCCCGAATCTATCGTATTGCTCCGATCTACCCTCCAACACCTACTCTGCCCTCGCCAATGAAGCCTTCGTCTACTAAATACTGTGTGTACTCCGGCCCTCTTATGCTGATCTGCTTCGTCAACCGCCATGGCACATCCATCTTATCGAGGATGAGTTCGACCACCGTGGTCAGCTTGGGATTCTTCACGCGCTCGTCGCTGAAGACGCGCTCAAACTCCTCCTTCGTCTCCGCACGGAAGTAGTGGTTCTCGGGATCCGGGTGGCAGAAGGCTGCAAGAAGAGGCTTGAAGGCGACGGGATTGATGTCGTTGTAGCGCTGGCGGGCGCCGTGGATGACGCGCTCGATGGTGTAGCCGGCGTTGTTGATCACGATGATGAGCGGCGCCAGCCCGTTGGCGATCATGGTGCCGATCTCCTGCATCGTGAGGTTCAGGCTGCCGTCGCCGGTGATAAGGACTGTACGGCCGCGTGGCGCGCCTGCTTCGGTGGCCTGCTCCCGCAGCGCCAGTTCCACGCCCAGGGCTGCCGGCGTGGCCCATCCGATGCTGCCGTAGTAGGTCTGCGTGAGGAAGCGGATGTTACTTGGAATGGGCGAGTAGCAGATGCCAAAAACTGCGCTTCCGGTCTCCGTCAAAACGACATCTTCGGTTCTTACTTGCTCTGTCAGCTTGTCCCAGACCCAGGACTGCGTGATATTCAGACTGCCAAAGTCCACTGGTGGTTTCACAATGGGATCTTTAGGCATTGCGATCCGAACGACACGAGTTTCCTCCTCGGAAATAGACTGGTTGAGTTCTGCGAGGACACCGCTAATATGCAAATCTGAAAATGTTTCTCCTTTTACGGAAACTTCATACGGGTCGATCCGAATGCTGTTTGCTGGGAATTTCCGGGTAAACCCTCCCGAATTCGTATCACAACTTACTTCTCCGATAAGAAGAACGCAATCGCTGCTTTCAAAATGCTCTGAGATATGTGGACTTGAGATGATGCCTTGGTACACGCCGACGAAGTAGTCTTCGGTCTCATCGACAACCGATTTTCCCATGGTGGAGGCATAAGTTGGTATTCGGAGCTTGCGAGCGATCGCTTTCACGGTGCCTTGAACTTTGTAGGATTTAGCTATTCCATCGACGAACATGATAGGTCTCTCTGCGGCGAAGAGTGTCTGTTTAATTGCTTCGACTGCAAAATGTTGAGATGAAGAGTTGATTGATGGGCTTATATCGATTGGTGTTGAAAGCCTAGTGGCAGGAACATGCTCCATGCAAAGATCAAGTGGCATGAAAATGTAGACTGGCCCGCATTCTACCATACATTTGCGGATAATACGCTGTAGATGCTGTTAGTACAAAAAAGAAAGCTCGTTGATGATGGCGTACATCAATCTCTGCTGGAGCGCTTTCGGCGTCCCACAGTTCTGCTGCACCCAAGCGCGCGAATTTTGAGATTTTGTTGTACAACTGGTGGTCAACATGAGTACCAACTGAGTGATGTATCATCATATGGTTGTCCTGTAGCCTTTTCAACGTCTGTCCTACGACATGAATGACTCGTTGACGTTCAGACAAACTTCCCATCACACCATTAAGCGCACTAAGCTCTCCAACACCATGTGTCGTTACAAAGACGCCTGGTACGTCCTTTGTTCGTGCATATCCATCGGCAGCGTATGCAGCGTTGAGCTCATTGGCATTACACACCATGTCCAAGCCATCTACTTGGTAGACGTAGTCGAGAAGCTCGAGATTGAAGTCGCCCGGAACGCCCTGGCAATGTAATGAGCCTATTCATTCCCTCTGATATTGCTCTGCGTTGGGCAATCCAACGCTTGAATTTTCTCTTGCAGATACATACCATTACCGAGCTCACACCAATCTCCCGTATCCTAAGAGAATAGTTAATCAAACTTGATATGCAACTTTATTCGTAATTTCGGATTCCTCTCACCTTTTCCATAGGTAAAGACCCAATGGAATAGTATGACTTTCGCCATTGACCCCATTCACAAGTGTCATGATGACGAGAAATTGATTTGGAGAACTGCGGACACAAAGCCGTGAGGGGTGGCACTATAAATTTCAAACCGAGGTGATTCGAGAGCAGAGAATGATTTCATGCAAGATAAAAAAACTCAATGTCTTGAGGTTTACGAGGCCCACGACTTTTAAACAATAGAAAGGAGGTACAATCTAAGTAAGACGGGATCCACAGATATGTCGGTGTAGAACTGATTCAAAGGATACCGACTTCGCAAACCCCCGCGTCTTGTTTATGGCCGTATATTTCCTGGAGGTGGAATTCGACCGGGTAGCACTCGTCTGCCAATTGGCCTTGTAAGAATTACATACTGGGAAAGCATGCTGCGAGGAACTCCGTTGATAGCCGCTGCAAGTGGAGTTGTGCCGTAAGCGCGCTTGACATCGTCACCATATTACAACCCAAGCCGCCGAGTGCCGGCGGATAGATCGGCAGGTTTACCAGGGCGCAGCGGTTAAATTACAGATGTTGTCAGGTACATCCACAGTAGTTGAAGTTTGGAACTTATCTTGCGGAGAGGTCGATATCGAAGACAAGAAACGTCAGAGGTTCTAGCCGGGGATCAAGCTGTGGTCAATGCTGTCGCAGCAGTGCAGCTGGCGATCATCCATGCGTTCGGGTACGCACGGTAATTGGCGGGATTGGAGTTGTAGTACTAACTGTACTCCGTACTTTCTTCTCCATTACGCAGCCAACCGAGAGCCAGAGCCAGCGGTGACCACTCCTCCATGTGATTCATGGGGGTCATAAAATCACAGTTTAGCCTACGGAGTAGTTAGTTGCGTATTAAGAAGATCCATACTCCGATTTTCGAGCCTCGAGTTCTACCATTCTTACACCGTACCGTATCTATTTGGTTGGTGGTGCATTTCACTCTTGCCATCTCAACAACATTCAACATTTCGCGCATTACATACTTTAACCATTTTCGAAAGGAGAAGATTTGCTACGAGAGATCATTGTGACTCAGAGTAATGGTAGACGAATGGTGTGATACAAGTGCATACATTCTCTACTTCGACGAAAGTCAAATGATTGCCAGCAATCCCTGGGTTCATAACAATACAATAATGCTCAGATGACGGCGAATGCGTGTGAGAAAATAAAGTTTTACTCCGCTGTACTGTCCTCGGTCGATCCAATCGCGGAATACTTCTTTGCATCCTCAAATGTTGCCAGCTTGAAATCATACGGCACTTGGAATTCAGCCTTGTCATTACCCTCCAATGGTAGAAATTCAACAATAAGCGAATCTTTGACCGCGAAGACCGAGTCATTCTTTAAATATTCGTCCCGTGAATCAAAGATCTGAGTGACAAGTGGCTTGTAACCAGGAGCAGAGAGCTGTCATCTCGTAAGCGAAACCACTGGCAGTTTTCAGAAGATGCAACTCACGATGAAGTGGATATGAGCAGGCCGCCATGGATGACGGTCGAGCAATTTAATAAGCTTACCGGCAGGGCCGTCATCTGGAACTGGGTATTTGGTTGGTCTGAGACAGTAGAAGTTGTAATTTCCGTCTGGTCCTGTCGTAAATCTACCCCGAAGATTGTCGATCGGCTGATCCTTATCCTGTTGCGAGTACAATCCATTTGGTGCCGTATGCCATACATCAAGGCAGGCTCCTTCAATAGGCTTCCCAGTTCTGAAGTCTGTCACCTTGCCGTGCATCCAAGTACGATCACCAGCCGACATCTCCTTGACCACAACGCTGTCACCCATCTTGCGGTGAGGGGCATCTTTGATCCAAAATGGACCCAAAATTGCACTAGTAGTTGGCAGATCGGTGGCTTCGGATGCCAATTTGTACGTGATCTCATCGACCAGGGTTTCAAGTCCAATCACGTCGGCAAGCAACTGGCCCTCGTTCCTAACGTCTGTCGACCACTTGCCAGCTTGGTTTATCTACTAGTAATTAGCTCCAGGACCAAAATCATGCTCTCGGCTAAAGTCGATGCTTACGAAGTCAACGGCCATCATGAATTCTTCCACGGTGATTTCTTCCTCTCTGCAAAAGTCATGAAGATGTCGGATCAGACCCGCCATTACTTTCCGCAGACGTGGCGAGGCCTTGGGTCCCGTAGCATTGATAACATGGTCCGTGAAATTAGGATCGAACCTGTGATCTGCTACATTCGTGGTTCCGTTGGTCGCCATGTTGCGGGCTCGGCTGTGATGGAATAATCGAAGAGTAAGGTCAACGCTGAAGGGAAGAGCCAAATATACAGGCAGAGAAGCTTCACAATATATAGACAATACAAAACATGGATCACAAACAGGCTAACGGCGACAATTACGTTGTATGTCCCCGACTCGGGTGTTTATTCTGGCCCTATGAACGAATTCATGACCCCGCAACCGAGCTTATGGTACATTGTTGATATCGGAGTCTCTCGTCGGGTAGGTCCCACGCGAAACCATCGGATGAGGGCTCCAACGCAGCCTTATGTCCCCCATATACCCCAGGTTTCATCTATGCTTCCCTATTCCATACTCCGATGGCTTCGGGGAAAAGCCGACATCAGCGGCAGTCGATAACGGTGCACCGATCAAGAGAACGCCTAGCAACAACCATATTGTACAGATCATGAAAGGACGCATATTCGCTGTCTCAACGCAATACAAGTCTTGCCACGAACTCATCTCAGTTTCATCTTCCAAGTTTTAAAACGGAAGTTTAAGAAGAAAAAAAGGGCTCAAGAACCAGTTTACGGAATTCCACTTTGTTCAACAATTATGTTGAAACGATCATTTGACGTTTTAGCTGCGAAGTAGCTTGCTGCAGAGAATTGAAGATGGATGCTAAGCGTAAAATGCTCTTCCGCTGATTGGTGGCTTGGCGTCACAGCTCACCTCAGACAACCGTCCTGACTGCAACTCTTCACGTTCCGGTCCATTTCACCACCCCACAAGAGCTCCCACCATGGCTTCTGGATACGGACTCAATGGCGGTAAGTCGAATTGATAACCACGGCTCTTGTTCCACTCAATTGTCCATCTGGTGTCTCTGGACGAACCGATGAATACTGACACTCGATCTAGGTCCGTCACGTTGTTTTCCCTTTTGGCAAGAAGTCTTAGCCTGCTACGTCGTCAATGCGGATTCCGAAGATGGAAAAGGCTCGGCAAAGTGCAAACCTGCCCTTGAAGACTATTATGAGTGTTTACACCACAGGAAGGAGGTACGGCTCCGAACACGCTCAGCAACAATTTGCGCATACTAACTGAATTGGTCGCAGGCTGCAAGAGTGCAAGCGCTACAAGCTGCTTATCGAAAGAAAGAAGCAGAATCTCCACGAGCGGATGCACCCACGGCTGGACAGATACGGAGATTGGGTTTGCTTGAAGGCCCACTAGAAGAGAAGGATTTGAAGGCGCCCAAGTGGTTGCCTCACCGAAAGGACAACATGTCGTGAACAGACTGGAGTTAGAAGGTTTTGCATTGCGTCTCAGCAATGTTTGCTAGCTAAAATTCTACGGTCCTCCACAAGGAGCGACTTGCGTAAAGAGGACTAGACAACTCGAATTCGATACCTCGTTATGATACACCGTTCAGCGTGGTACCCTCGGCAATGTGAAATGCTCCCCATCTACCAACTCTACCATCGTATCTATCCGTCAAGACCTCTGCGACGTGTGCAACATTCGCTCGCTGTTGAATGTGGTCGGGGTACGAACCGTACATCACATGTGCATCCCTCTTCTTCAATGGAAGAACCGATAGCAAGACGTGAAGATCTACCCAAACAGCAAGTGTCTTTCCGAGCGCTGGCCGAATGCTATTTGATGCAAAAATGGACGGCTGCTCTAATACTGACGAGGTCCTGAAGTTGTCCGGCTGTTCACGATGCGGATTGCCACCTTGATCATCTCTACTACTCTCTTTGCGACTCCGCGCCTTGGAAGTGATGACATTGTTGGCTAGGATGGTGCATATATTGTAGTCCCGTGACAGGTGTGTGAGCGAACGCAAGAACGTTGTGCACAGCGCTTGCCCTTGGATGTAGTTCGACTTGAAGATAGGCTGAATTACGTTAGATAGATTATCGATGACGAGTATCCATGTCAAAGGTGAGATGAGTTTCCCTTGATCGGCATCTTTGGGTCTCTGAGCAACCTCGATCGGCGATCCTACAGACAACAAACCGTCATCTTCATCTTCGGAATCGGGGACAATCATAGATTTAGTGGATGACGACAGAGGTGACACTTGGCAATGACTAGGCTTCTCCAAAAATTCTTTCAACTCGTTGATCGCTTCCGTAAGACCAACGAAGTCAAACACTCGCATCAATTTCACACGTTCGAGGCAGCCTTCTGCGCTTAGATTTTCGCCCTCAGCCTGAGCTGTGGTGGACCTTCGAGCGACTTGATCCGATAGGACTTGATGGAGTCCGATCACTTCAAAAGAGCCATTTGTGTCGATCACAGCCACATGGGCATCTTCTGAAGCTAATAGATGTTTCGCGATTGTCTGTAGTAAAATCTTGTGATGTGAGCAGAGGCATCGTGCTGCTCAAGAAGCTCCTTACCGCGCCGTATGCGCCATTATTCCCTCCGCTGAGGCATGAGATTTGGCCAAAGTCAAAGCCACCACGTAATGCCTCATCAATGGCTGCGCAGCCCGTCCTCGCTCTTTTCTTTGATCCACCTGAATCTCTCGCCTGTATATTCTGGAAGGCGACGGATGCTAAAGTTGCTTGAACAGCCATAGCAGTCGTCCCGAATGTCGCTGGGTCTGCTTGCTGTGGAGTAACTCATTGGATCAGCGCTACAGTGAGCGATTGCACAATTAACTTGGATTACTTGATATGAGAAATCATGAGAAATGGAACCATCGAAGAGAGCAAACGTAACTTAAGTGAACTTTCAACGGCTTGCGCGAGGTCGACGCGGCGTCACGTGGGACTTCGGATATTCATGAGCGAGCGAAGTTTACAATAACTCATTCACAGCTTAGCACCGGCACACTTCTAAGTGGTGATGCACTTTGATCTAACATTCTGTAACGACAGGTTGAAGCTTCAGCATTATAAAGTACTTATGGGGAATCTCTGCCTTGCACCCATTAACGCCGGTTACTCTAATAGAACCGCCCATACGCAGACCGTGAAACTCCACATCAAAGCAATCAACATTCTTAAACCCTAGTGGGTAACTCCTACGGGCAGAGTCGCCGGTGATGAAACCGACAAGCACTGTACTGAGCTCTTGGAGCTCAAGGTTAATGACGGGGTTGGAACACGATCGATGGGCTCATAGTAGCACGCAAACAGACTGTCTGGATGCTTTACTTCTCCCCCGTTGAGCCCGATCAATCCTTTTCCCATAACGGGTGAGGGAATCGACAGTAGCTGGTGTTCCTCCATTTTTTTCAGGAACGCAGCGAGCAGTCTCTCCTCAGCCAGACGTTCGAAGTGTCCGACATCGTCGAAGCTGTCGCGCTCCTCCTCGTCCAGACACGAGTCGTCGAACCTTCGGTGCGAGGCAAACCTCAGAGGTGTCTGTGTTGGCTTGATCTTCCGCACGAAGGCGAACCGCCGAGAGTGATACCTCGCGCTCCTCGCGCTGTAGAAGTCATTGGCCATTTCCGACAATTCCATCGCTCGTGCCTGCGCCAAGCCAGCTTGCGACAGGTCCACTCTGCTCTTCCACATAATCTTGCTGGGAGAGGGCTTTCCGCTCTTCACGACGACGGCGACGTGGTTTCTGATCCTCTTCTCCAGGACATGGCCCGTTCCCGGAAATACGTGGTCGATGAGGCCGATGCTTCTCGCTTCGAAAGGTGACATTGGTACCATGTCTCTCAAGATCTGTCTGGCCTTGTCGTTTCCGCATCGCCCAAAGTAGGAAAGTGAATGGTATTCGGAGCCGTAAAGACCGATGCCACGATATGCCGGATTGAGTACGACTTCCGATCCAGCTATCACGACGTCACAGGCGGTAGAGAGCGCCACGCCACCAGCAGCAGCATTGCCGCGTACGCCGGCGATGGTGAGGATGTTTCGTGAAGGGAATTCGTGTAGAAGGTAATACACCACGTCATCGATACGGTTGATGTTAAGCCACGACTCGGTTGAAGGTGATTCCGCGGCTTCGATGACGTTCAGCGCGATTCCATTGCTAAAATATGATCCTCCCATAAGCACAACGGCATGAATGGGATTCTCTGTCGTATGGTGAGACAGAATGTAGTCCATGGCTTCGATAAGGTGCGAGCACTGGTTTGTCGACATTGCACCATTGTAGAAATCGAAGTAGAGATATGCAGCTTGCTTGGAGTCACCATAGTTGGCGAAATCAACCCACACCTCTTGGAAAGTAGAGTACGTTGCCTTGACCCAGTCGTTGGGAAGATCCCACTGAAGCTTGCGTACGTCCGCTGGTGTGAGTATGCCCAGTTCCACCAGACCGAAAACCGCTGGCACTTTGGGCCACAATGCTGTATCCGTAGTTCTTTTGGGTCGCCTCACATGCGTGATCCAGACACCACGGCCATCGCAAGTTGAGATGCACACTGCTTCGTTCCGAGTTGCTACAATGGTACCAGGGGCCGCTCCAGGAACAGCTCCAGGATTTGGTCCACCAGGAGCATCTTCAATGATACCGCCGTAGATGTACAAGTTGACTCCAAAGATTTTGCTCAGTGAGCCAGGTTGCGAGTCACCACAGCGAATACGTCGAGAGATCTGCTGAGCGGTATGACGCTTGGCGTCGAAGTCGCGCTGTGCTGCCTTCAGCAATGGTCTGTGGAAAGTCTTGCCTCCGCGGAAGGCCTGGTGGGAGCCAACGGAAAAATACTTGAAGTCGGGATGAGCTTTAAGATGCGGTGTCACTTTGAGAACAGCAGGCGAAAGAGGATGGCTGTGGCCATTGATCCCATTCGAGTATCCGGAAGCCATACTGTCGCGGGCGGCATCTTCGATTCTGCCAATGGCAGCCAAGGTTGCCGAAATGGCGGCGCGTGAAACTGGTCCTCGATAGAGTTCGGATTTCGTCAAGCCGGGCTGGTCGATGTCGATAAGAAACTGCTCGAAGGCCCACACAGGTCCCGCATCGAATTCTTCGATTGCCTGCAGAATTGTAATCCCCCAGTGGGTTCTGCCGGACTTACAGTTATCACTGTCTAGTCCCGTGAGTATTCTGTCGGCCACCTCTTCGGATCCATCATCACCTAGCAGAACCCAGTCCAACGCACTTGGTCCGACATCACCTGGAGGTCCGGGATGAATGATGAGAGTTAAGTAGTTGTCATAGACCTCCTTCGGCACTCGTGATGTCAGAAACGGACAGATGATCAAGTCTGGCCTGGCAAGTTGAGCTGCCGATATCATAAGCGCGTCAGAGAGCGCGTATTCAACTGTTACATCGTGAGTGTTAGAGAGAGCCAGATATAGCCGCTGTGATAGCGAGTTGTGAGCCGTGCAAAGGAATAAGATCTTCATTCTGTATTGCTTTCTTCAGAAGAAGAGGAAATGATGAAAGAAAGAGTGAGGGAGAGGAGAGGGGGAGCGTTGAGACATAAAAACAGGATGATAGCGCGGAGCCTGGGTGACAGCGGTGCGCGTTCCGAGTAACACTAACGGCGAGTCCTCGAACACGCGTTGAATCAAGAGCATAAAACGGTGCTTTTTGGCAGTATCCGGATGCATACATGACAGCTTGCTTCGGATCATCTGCCGTCACCACCCCTATTCCGTAACGAAGAGCAAATCGCGAATCGAAGCGGGCCATCACTCAATACACAGACCCGGCAACAAAAGTAGCGTACTCAATCGGGAAATTAGCATGATCTGACAGGCCGGTGGCGTTTGGACATTCTCCTTTGTGGCTCCACCGAGATCCCGCCTCCGTTCAGTCTCGGACCAATGCTGGATCGACGGAGGGACTGGGAGGAGTAGCTCCACAGCACATCAGGTACAGATCACACCTTTTTCAGACTACGCCCGGCTAGTGCTCCGGACTTGGGCTGCATGATGGGGCCGATCACGTTGCAGTTCCAAGAAGACGGACCTCGTGAGAGGCATTTAGCGAGCAGCGAGCATGTTGCGGTCCGAACAATGGTGTGTGAACGGTGGCAGCTGAGGGATTGACAATGCGCGCTGGAAAGATGGAGAACCGACGCAGAGGAACAGCAGAGATCTTCGCTTAGCATTGGTGGTCCCTGCTCTCTCTCCCTGGCCTCCCTAACCTCCCTGTCCTACCCACTACCAGGAACCAGCCACCGTGTATTGTCCGGTAGGCTACCATGGGGTTGACCGCCAATCGACAAGCGAAAGCCCCTGCGAAAATGCTGAGCTTCATTGCTTCTTCCGTATCGACGCGCTCTTGACCCCTGACAAAAGCGCCCATGGTTCTGCATCAGACCAAGATCTTCCCGCTGCATGGGTTGTGGGCATTTTTGCTGCACCACCATCCTCCCCCAATATGCCGCCTTGGCGTCCGCTACCGTTTGCTGTAATTTCGTTCCTATACAATCATCTGACGTTCGGCGTTCACTGTCAACCAATTACTCACTGCAGATGTTTCGGCCCGACGATCACTCCAATGGCCTGTCGATTTGTGTGTCGGCTTCGCTTGCGTTCTGTGACGGTGGCCCTGCCGGGTTCAATTATCGCTATTCTCAATTCGAACGCGCCTTCGCCAACAGCTGTCCTGTGGCCTTTCGTCATTGACACACCGTACATGTACTTTTGCCGACCACCAAACTACAAATATGTCCGGTCGGACGAGGCGTGACTGCACTCAGTAAGATCGGCAGTGGAAGAGTATTCCATGTGCTGTCGGTACGACACCTGCCGTTTGCCAATGTCATATTGCAGCAGCTTTTGCTTTTTCGGGAGTAGCATTATAATGCACTACGAGCCAAGGCAATGATGTTGCTGGACATGTCATCAACGGGTCTATTCCTAAAGAAATCTGACAATCATCCATCGTAGACGGGCCTGCTATTGTTCTACGTTCTAGCCCATTTTTTTCTAGTCCCTGCAAGTTCCTGTCTCATTGGAGACTCACCACCGTCGTAAACTCCACAGCCTTCCATTTCACAGCTGCTCCAGTGTCAACAGTCTCTGTTTCGTACTTGACTTTCCCATCGCCGCCTTTCTTAACAAACTCTAAGTACTCTGGGGCGCCAGGGAAGTCAGTGTTGTCGGCAACGATCAAGCTTCCGACGTGAAACAATTTCAACTTCTCGCAGAGCTTGACGTCCGGCATGTAGGCCTCCTCCCAATGGTCGAGGAACAACACATCCAGCGCGCCTTCCTTCACCTGGCCTCCCTTTGCGAACGCAGCAAGCGAGTCGCTCGATCTGCCGAGCACCACCTCCACGACGTCCTGCAAGCCCGCCAGAGCAACGAAGTCTGCGGCGATAGCCGCAAATTCGGGATCCATTTCGCAGCACCAGACCTTAAGGCCGTCGCGCCGGCCGCCATGGAGGTCGACGAGCATGGCGCCCCACGCGACGGCGCTGAAGCCGACGTAGGTGCCGAGCTCGACGAGGACCTTGGGCGGGGCGGGCAGGCCTTCGAAGGCGGAGCGCGCCGCCGCGAGCTTGGCCGGCGCGAACACCATCAGCCCCGTGTGCGTCGCCATCCAGGCCGACACGGCGTCGAGCACGGCCTGCGGCTTGCCCTGCAGCGAGGCTTTCGATGGAGCGTCCATGATGGCGCGGTGGAGGCTGCGCGCCCCGTTGCGGATCGCCTTGTCGAACTGTGCTTGCGGTTAGCCATCTGTAGAGCGTAGGTAATACGAGAGTTGGAGGATGTTGAAGAAACTGGCGTCAGAGGCTCCAAAGGCATTCGCAGCATGACCTAGAAGTGGTTGGTAGGGATTCTTGGCCTTAGCCTCGGCAAGGCTGAAGAATTGGCTGTGCAACGAAGCAACGGCGCATAGACTCACCTCTTCACCTCTCTCGAAGGACATGATGTAGGATTGATAACTGTAAGGTGCTTTGCACAAAAACACTTTATCGGATTAATAACAAGGTTCTTTTATAATGCTGACCGCTAATTGCTGCCTAGGTTAACGACGATGATGTTTTCGGCGTTAAGACAGATGTGCTGAGCGGCCCGATAATGAGCTTGATCCTCTTTCCTATTTCGGGAGCGTCTGACGTGCTTTGGTAACAATTGCAGAGACAATTAGAAGGCTAGACACGGTTGAAAGAGCTTGGTTGGAGGTTGCACCTGCTGTTCATGATATAGCTCCGAGTTCGCTGGGAACGCGCTGAATCGGCCCCATGCTCGAGGCGCGTCGTTTCCGGGCCAGGACTAAGAAATGAAAGTGAGCTTCAACCGATGCCGCATTGTTAATGCTGATTGGCCGCTTTCCTACTTTTACATCCATCTATTGACGCATTGAGTCCGAATTGCTGCAAGGAAAGAGGATCTGGTGTGTTGTGAACTCCGGATGCCATTTCACAAGGAAGCAAACCAGCGACGACGAAGCGGTCATCAGTGCATGTACGTATGACTCTTTACGTGTCAAGTGATGCTGCCATAGCGTCAATTGACTTCATGCTTACAGACCGATGGCGCAGTTTTGACATGTTGCCTCGCACTTCCGCTCTAGGAATGGATCGCCGTCGGAAGGCAAGATCACGTGATTTGTATATTGTGTAGTCCATTGGACTTGTCGAGACGACTTGTTGAAATCAATCAAGATGAGAAGGGAATAATTTTCTGCAAATTTCATCAACTAAAAGTGACTAGCGGATCTTGTGTTACTGAAGCTGTTTGCGTTGCTGGCCTCATGACTTTGATCATCGAGTCATTCGGTCAGCCAAACATGCGTTGGGATTGTTGAAGATATCGGAGAATTTATGGCTTAGAAGAGGTTAGGAAAGGGCCTTAATTACAAGTTTGCCAGAAATTTCGTGTAGATCAGAGTTAGGTGCTCCTTCTATAAGCGATGCGTGGTCACGAAGACGGCTTTATGTGCAGCTTCCATGCAAACGGACGCTACGGACGAACAGGGCGTCTTTCCTTTCCCCCGCCAGCACGCGTCGCTTCCCTCACTGGCAAAACAACACGGCCTGTCATCGCTAACGTCAACCAGCAGCGAAGGAAAAATCAGCAACGTCAACGTATTAGCGCCCAACGGTGACGGCGCAACACTCCAGATTTTGATTACGAGCAATTTCATTCATGGTCGATTTGCATTCCGCCATCCGGCCGCTCGATCTCTGAGCTTACCACCTTGCTGTTTCGAGTCAAGGAAGTGTTCTGAGCCGTTTGAAGACCGTGCATCCACTTCCAACCCTCGTCAACTCCATCTCAAACCTCCAAAATCCTGCTTGCTACCACCAACTTCACCACCGCCGACACCTGATCCCATCCACGAACCCGCAAGCCATCGTCCGTCTTTTCCTGCTCGCTCACGATGCCTCCGACCGGGCGTCGCCGTGGCCGCAAGGACGATTCAGCCACTATCGAAGCCCAGACCCCCGAAGTCGTCACAACCCCGTCGCGCAAGCGTAGAAAGCTCAATGGAACCGAAGCCAAACCCGCGAAACCTCCTCTTGTCTCGCGAGCCTCCGTTGAAAGCGATGAGACGGTTGAAGAGAACGGCGATTTGTCAGACACTGATATCGTCGACGAAGTCATCCGTCACCTTCGCGTCGCTAATTACAAAGTCAACGCCGTTGATGACTACAACAACACCATAGTCGATCCCACCGCGCGCGCCTTCGCGAAAGTTGCCGGCCAGAGTTGGACTTACTATGTCACCGAAACCTCCGTCGTCATCGGCCGACCGAACAAACCCAAGCGCGAATCGGCTGTCGACAGCGATCATCCAGTCGAGGACAGTGAATACAAAATTGACATTGATCTCGGCCCGGACATGCAAGTGTCGCGCTTCCATGCCAAGATTGAGTTCGACAGCGATGCGGAAGAGTGGATGGTCATCGTCAACGGCCGCAATGGCCTTATCCTTGACGATAGACGTCTCGAACGAGGTCAGAAAGCTTGGCTGCGCTCTGGCATGGTCATCAACATCCTCGGAACGCAGATGATGTTCCTACTCCCACAGGTCAAGCCTGAAGTTCATCCAGAGATCAAGAAAATGCTTCTTATAGAAGACCAAGGCTCCGAAGAGGACCTGGGCGAAGAGAAGGCTCCTCGATCACAGAACCGCGGCCCACGCGGTCGTCAGCCGAATATCGGCCCTACTGGACGTGGTGGTCATCCTGCTGCTGCTAACAATCGCCCCTCCCAACAGACTCTTACTATTGCCAGTTCGCAGCCCCTTCCAGGTACCCCAGTTCAGGGCAGCAAGGAAAGCACTCAACCCAAGTCAAGCACGAAGCAGTCACCAACTTACACTCGCGGCCTCGTCCTTGAGAACAACGATGATATTGACTACGGTGCAGAAAGTGCTAAAGATATCAAGCCGCCGCTGAGCTACGCCGCGATGATCGGACAAGCAATTCTGTCAACTCCAGAAGAGAATGCCACTCTAGCCAGGATCTATGAGTTCATCAAGGAAAAGTATGCTTTCTACCGCTTCAATGGTGGAGGCTGGCAGAACTCGATCCGTCACAATCTCTCTTTGAGCAAGAACTTTGAGAAGATTCCGCGTCGAACGGACGAGCCTGGAAAAGGTATGAAGTGGCAGATCGTCCCGGAGTTCAGAGAAGAGTTCCTGAAGAAGAGTATTGTACCTGCTGGCAAGAAGCTCCCTCGTCGCCTTGACACGTCCGGGCCAAACTCTCCTGCCGGTCCAATTAATCCAGCGGCCCAAACCGAGCGCCTGCAGAGCATTCTGGATGCAGCCGATAGAGGGAACTCGCAAATTGAGCATGACTCCCCTCACTCAATTACTCCACCGCTCGTGAAATTCAGTACGGCAGAATCTTACACTCCGGACCGCGTCTATCGGCCACATCTAACCACTACCAACTTGCCAACTTTGAACGGAGGGACAGTTTCAGCAAACTCTGTAGAACTCACGCCTGGTCGTCCGCCGGTCTTCTCTTCATCAGGCAGTGGTCCGAGTAATGACGACTCTGGTCTGACCGAGGCTGCGGTGAACTCTCCACCGGTCTTGTCGAGCGCCATGTACGAACGCAGTAATCTCTTCACGCCAATGGTCGCGCGTCAGAAGCCTTTGCTCGCTGTGCAACCAAGCACGACTAAGCTTCCTAGCCACTATGTCAAGGAACTCTTTTCAAGCCCGGCGCCATTCTGGAAGTACGTCGACATGGGTAGCACGCCAGCAAGGCCCGCTCTAAGTTATGACATGAGCCCAGCCAAGACCGATCCTGATGGGGACGAAGAAATGGCAGACATCGATAACAAACCGGACGACAAGAAGGATAATTTGAGCACTGCTCCACCAGTCCAACCGTCTAGCCCACCGCAGTTCATCGATACAACTGGAGCTTCGTCTGGTGGTGAAGGCACCGATCCAAGTCCAAGTCGTACTCTTAGCCGTCCAGCTAGCAGGCGTGAGATCACGAAAACATCGGGCCTCGGTCAAGTGCCAAATCTTCAGCCTGGCCCACGTCAGCCTATGCTTGGCCTTCCAGGCAATGCCATCCATGGACTTGGCCCTGCTCTCAATCCATATGCTCAAGTTAGTCGTGATGATGACGAAGCTGACGATGAACCAATTGACCTTGCAAAGTCAGTTAACTTACCTAGCGTATTTAAAAACTCCCTACTAATAAATCTATAGAGGCTTTGAGAAGATTGGCACCTATCACCGTCATATGCAAGCAGCAAACGCTCGTTAGGGCCTCATGCTTGCCGGCGGTATACTTCGATCGAGTCCTTGCTTCATTCTATTCAACCTGCTTGTAGACTTGCAGTCAGATACACGAAAAGCAGGTTTTATCCTCGGTTCTCCCACAAACTATTCGGACTTTGCTACTTACGGCGTCACGAAAATTCGGCACGAACCGTTCCCGAACGGACTTGCTCACAATACTTACAACGAGACTGAAAACTTGCACCCTATCCTCCATGGATTTGCTTATATTGTTTCAACAGTGGCTAGAGCTCCACTCCTCTTCTCCATGGACTTACTCACTCGGTCCGAATTGCTTTTGATGACTACTTATGCTACTGCCTTCATATGGTGGATTCTTTGCTCATTCTAAAATTGTTCCCGGAGGATCGGCCTTGATTATCATACATGTCTGCTCCAGACACGGGGACTAGGATTGTCTGCATTTACTGGCGTATCTACAACGACTGCTATGCATGAGCTGTTGAATAATGGCCTATAGTTTAATGAATATTTCCTGTCTTCATCGCTAGTGTCACCGCTTGGTATTGTAGATTACTTTGTCCTGACGTCTTCAATTCCGCTACACCACTTCGTAAACAATATGCGCTGGAAGGTGAAGGTCTAACATCTTACGTTTTCAACCTCCATCCTTCCATTTCAATCATCTCAAATTCTAGTCACGATCAATCTCATCAAGATCTCTTGGTGCCATTCTCATGGCAACCTTACCTTTCAAGTCCTCACTGTTTCTATACCACTGACCTCGAAGCGCGATATAGTCTATGAAGCCAATTGCGAAGATGGCCAAGATAAGCAGATACAACCGACGCTCAACGGTGCAGTGCAACGGCCTTAACGGCCTCGCATATCCAGAAGGCAAGGGACTTGAAGGAGACCGGTGAAAGACAGGAAAAATGCCGAGTGCAGAGTGCGTGGAGCTATGCTGCTGATGCGACGAAGTGGTACTTCCTCGTCGTTCGCGAATGGAAGCGGTACCATATCGTATACCTGCAGGTGCGTAAAGGCAGCAGTGAAACGAGACCACTTGAACGTTAAGTAGCTGGCAAAATTGAATTCTAACATCCCTGAAAGATAGTATTGAAAATGGTTTGCGAAATGGTGAAGAGAACGATAATCTAGAATGGGAGAAACCTATCAGCATAGAGACCAGATTTCGATTATGATCATTGGCTCCAATGTCTCTTCTCAGCTCCAATGGAGTCTCCAGACGACGGATGACAACTGTGGACCTGTGGTTCCTGTTCCAGCTGAGACTTCAAAAGATATCGTACAGAGATCTCAAACACCTGCTTATGATCACCGTGCCACCCTTATATAAACATCTTCAGACTCTTCCGCTTTCATGCCAGAAGCGAAGTAGTGGAACGATTGTGCAAGTCAGCCACGAAATCCCATTTCTAATACAGGGTCAGAGCTTTTTTCCCTCAATCATCATATCAACCTGGTAAGAGTCTGCGGAACGTTCCTGCTACATTTCAACTCCGATCTTGAGGACTCTGTTTCCATTCTTTTACTCCTTTTGACTTGGAGTGGGCCGAGACCGCTTCTAGTGTACCACCAAGATCTAATTCCCTGGGCGGCACAAAGAGCCTCAACACCAAATGCCGCCGATAGCGACCATCTTCAACAAATCACACCGGAAAAAGTCCGCCCCCGATCTCAATCTCGACACCTCTGTTCCCGAAAGAACGTCAACATCCTCTGCCTCCTCGTCTCCAGAAAAGAGATCCTCTAGCCGTCGCAACTCCAAACAGTCGAATCGTGATCGGCGTTCGAAATCCTCTCGCTCTCCCACAAAACATCTCTCACCCTCCAAATCGCCTACAAAGAGATTCTTCAGGTCATCTACGGACTCGGATAGAGACATACACCCTTTGAATCTCCCTCCTGACGAACTTAAGCGCCTCTCGGGCCTCTCCGTCATGAGTGCCTCTTCCCCGCTGCCCATGGATGCGGATCACGAGCAGACAGCCTCGCCGTCATCTGCGAGCCCACAAACTCTTCCAAACGGCGCTCCACGCCCTCAGAAAGCACAGACTAATTGCATTAATGGCTCCTCCTCTCCTCTTCCGCAACAAGATGCTCCTCCACGGCCGCCTCCACACCGAACTCCTACGAACTCTTCAGCCCACGAGGTGCCGCAGCCCACAACAGATCCAGAGGCTTTCAAAGCGGCCGGCAACAAATTCTTCAAAGCGAAAGAATACGAAAAAGCTATTAGCGAATATTCAAAAGCCATCGAAGTCGACCCTTCCTCCGCAACCTATCGTTCGAACCGTGCCGCTGCCTATATCTCCGCAAACAAATATGCCGAAGCACTGGAAGATGCGAAAGCGGCTGATGATCTCGATCCGAATAATCCCAAGATTCTTCACAGGCTAGCGCGCGTGTACACGAGCTTAGGACGCCCACAGGAGGCCATTGATACTTATGATCACATAGAGCCTCCCGCGTCATCCAAAGACAAGGCACCGGCCGTGTCGATGCTACAGCACATAAAACAAGCAGAAGCTGCAGTACGGGAACACACGTCAGGTTCCTTGATCATTCATGCCTTGGATCAGGCGGAAAAGGGACTAGGTCTTACTGTTCCGCGACCAAGGAAATGGGCTCTTATGCGCGGAGAAGCGTATCTAAAGATGGGTAATGTGAATGCACTTGGCGAGGCACAAAATGTGGCAATGTCACTGTTGCGGCAAAATTCGCAAGACCCAGAAGCACTCGTTCTTCGCGGTCGCATTCTGTACGCGCAAGGTGAAAATGACAAGGCGATTAACCATTTCAGGACGGCTCTCAGCTGCGATCCAGACTTCAAAGAAGCTGTGAAGTGGCTCCGACTTGTTCAGAAGCTGGAACGGATGAAGGAAGAAGGGAATGCGCATTTCAAGGCTTGCAGGTATCAGCAGGCCGTCGACCTCTACTCTGAAGCGCTTGCGGTGGATCCAACTAACAAGATGACGAACAGCAAAATCTTGCACAATAGAGCGCTCTCGGAGATCTACCTGAAGAAATATAGCGAAGCTATTAAAGATGCCGAAAAGGCGCTGGAGCTCGATCCCACCTACACAAAGGCACGCAAGACAAAAGCCAAGGCACTGGGAGAGAGCGGAGACTGGGAAGAAGCCATCCGAGAGTACAAAGCCATCGCCGACGCAAACCCAAACGATCCGGGAATTGCAAAAGACGTTCGCAACGCAGAACTCGAGCTGAAGAAGTCGAAGCGAAAGGACTACTACAAGATCCTCGGCGTCGAGAAAGACGCTTCGGACGCCGACATCAAGAAAGCTTACCGCAAGCTCGCCATCGTGCACCACCCCGACAAGAATCCTGGTGAGGAAGCGGCGGAAGAGCGCTTCAAGGACATTGGAGAAGCGTATGAGACGCTGAGCGACCCACAGTACGTTGAATCTCTTTCTTAAGTTCTTGTCTGATGTTGCTTGCTAACGGTTTGATTCTGCAGGAAACGAGCGAGATACGACAGCGGCGAAGATCTCATCGACCCGAGTGAAATGTTCGGCGGCTTCCAGGGCGGCATGGGAGGCATGGGCGGAATGAACGGTATGAACATCAGTCCCGAGATGCTGTTCAATATGATGGGTGGCGCGGGCGGAGGAGGCTTCACGTTCAACACGGGTGGAGGACATCCATTCGGCGGTGCCGGCTACGGAGGTGGAAGAGGCAGAGGTGGCAATCCGTTTGGAGGCGGGTTTTCGTTCTAGAAGGTTTTGCGGCTAACAAGTTAAGGTATTTGAACGCTTTTGGTCCTTACGTAGTTTCATCTTGTACATGTACACTGCACAGATGGCGTCAGCTGGCTTTAGAAGTCGTGGACTAGATCAAGCTTCGTGTAATACGGCTCACGACGATGGAACTAATTGCGTCCTCGACATACCGTTTGGCATCTCGGTCTCTTCAGACGGTATGTGTAGGTTAACTGATACGCAGATCTTCAAGGTTCTCAACACTGAGTGAGGATCTTGGGAATAAGACGGCCCTTACCTTTCGAACTGTGCTGACGATGAACAAAAGGAACTCGTCAAGTTCTCTACCTTTGTAGTACTTAATTAATAGATTTTATTCAATCCCCAGACCAGCGCAGTTTGACTTGGGTCGGAGCATAATCCGAGAGGACTGATCCCAAAAGTAGGAATGCTAAGGTACGGAGTACTAGTAGTTATGGGCCTAATGCCATGATTTCTAAGCCATCAACTCCGCATCGTAACATGTAACTCTGATTTATTCTTCAATTGTAAAAGCAGAATTATTCCTGAAACAGCTGAGGCCTTGCAAGTAAACGCAAAATGCCTGTGGCCGTAGTAACTGGAGCAAATTCCGGGATTGGGCATGCCTTCGCTGACATACTGATCAAGGAGGTATTCGTTAGACATCCATATCCCCATAGCGCTTTGAAATTAATTTTTGTGTAGGGATATGAAGTTCACGCTGCCGACCGCCATGTAGGAGATCAAATCAAGAGCTTGGGTTGTACTCATTATCAAGTTGATGTGGCATCACCCGAATCCATCAAAGCTTTTGCGGAGCAACTCAGCGGCAAGACCGTAGACCTACTGCTGAACATTGCAGGAAAGTGAAATTCCCTTCTTTAAATGTTATGCGTTGTTTGACAACCTGTCAGGTGTTGCGGCCAACCCCAAACAAGATGCGTTGAAGACTGTTGATCTGGGAGTGCTCGAGCACACCTTCGCTGTCAACACGTATGGACCGCTGTTGCTAACACAGCAGCTGCTACCCAATGTGCTGAAATCCGAGAAGCCACGTCTGGCTTTTATGTCCAGTCGAGTGGGTAGCATTGAGGATAACAGCACGGGAGGCAACTACGCATATCGGGCATCGAAGACAGCGCTGAATAGCATCTGCAAGAGTTTGGCTGTGGAACTGAAAGGCGATGGAGTGATTGTAGTTATTATGCATCCTGGTATTGTGAAGGTATTATCTCACTCCATCCTATTTTATACTTGTGGCAAGGCTAACTGTGGTGCAGACGAATCTCACTCAAAGCTGGGGCGAACTGAAGGGCTATGTTTTACCGGATGAAGCAGCGAGCAAGCTGTACAAAGTTGTGATGAGCAAAGGGATTGAAGACACTGGGAAGTTCTGGCACCGAGACGGCTATGAGCTGCCATGGTGAAGAAGATTTGCATAAATTCATGGCCTAGTCGGCATCAAAATCAACACCTTCGCTTTTGAATTTACAAGTAGCTCCATCATCTAATGGGTGCTCGCAGGTCAATTGAGACCACAGACGAGACGCGAAGGGAGAGAAGTTCCAAAGCTACGTGAATATTCATATCAAGGCCATCTATTCATGACAAAGGCATATGCAACCTCATCAACCCGCAACACCGACACCCTCCGCCCCGCCGAGCACCCCGCCCGCGCCCAGCGGCCGCCCAACCCTCATACCAACAAAGCCCCTCCGCTGCCTACCGGTCCTGCCACGGCCAAGCCAATTGTACTTGAGGGCCTTGGTGAGGGCGTCCATGGCGGCCTGGGCGTCGTCGCCGCTCTGGACACTGGCGACGACGCTGACGCACTGCAGCATCTTGCCGACCATGTCGGTGACCTTTGAGGAGTCGAGCCAGCGGGCGGGATTGGTGGCGGTGGAGCTGGGGGCGGTTGCGGGCGGGGCGTGGGCCGGCGGCGGCGTCGCGCGGCTGCCCGACCCGAAGCTGCCGGCCGACGTGTTGGAGGTGGCGCGGCTGCGCGACGCGGCGGTGAAGGGCGAGGCTGTGTCCAGCAGCGTCGACGACTGCGACGTGTAGGATTGCGAGGGCCCGCCGCCCGGCCCCGACTCCGTGGATGTTGCGGTGCCGGGGCGCGAGCCGCCGCCGCCGCCGAGCGGTGGGGGCTCCGGGAGGGGGTCGATCATGACGCCCGCGTTGATGCTTTCGAGTGAGAGGCGTGAGAAGATGGCCATGAGCGCGTCGTTGCGAGGCAGAATGACAATGTCGCGGAATTTGAGGAGCGTTATCCGTCGGACGTCCAGATCTTCGCCGAGCGTCGGGATATTCTTGTTTGTTGCGGCGTCATCGGATGATGGCAGTGCGGCGCCCCAGAATTCGGCAGCTTCCCGTGCGGTCATGAGAGGACCACGGCCTTTGAATTCGAGGTCGAGAGGATTGAATACGGCTTGCATGAAAGGAAGGACGCTGCTGAACACCATGTCCCATAGATGTACAAGGTGAGGGACCAGTTGTGTGTCTGGAATGCCGCGGAGAGTGTGTTCGAGAGACGTGAAGCCGATTTCAAGCAGCTCATTCAACTCCTCGATCATGGTAAGCGGTTGTCGCAGTCTGATACAGCGCTTGAGCTCCGTGGAGACCAAATCATTAAAGTCTTCAATTGGTGGGCGAGGCACCTGTCCTTCGAATATTTTCAGTGCATGAGCCTTGACATAATGCCAGGCATCTTCAACACTGATGCTCGGTACTCCCCAGACATCATTTGGTCCGTTGACGCCTGTCTGAGTAAGAGATAGTGGTTGATCTGATGTACCTGACGGCGGTCCAAAAATAGCGGTAGAGCTAACGCTCGAAGGCCCATTCCATTCCGAAACGCCACTGAAGGAGTCATCCCGGCTTCTGAACGCTGGTTCCAAATGTGTGCTACTATTCGATAGAACCGGGGCGAGTGAGGACTTATCTTCCTTCTTCTTTTCCCGAAGAGCTCTGCCTCCATGTCTAAGGTCGAGACCGCTGACAGATTTGGCGAAAGTGGAATGACTAGGAGAAGATGGAGGGGCGGCAAAGGAGTATAGGGGTTTCGGAGCACTAGGATCTGTTGGTTTCGACGTACTGGCAGCTGAAGATAGTGGTAGATTGAAGTGATCGTCCTTCAATTTGTTCTTCTGCCGCGACAGGAAGTGATGCTTCTTCTGGCTCTCTTTCTCGTAAATGGCAGGGACAAGAGTCGAGGTTGAAGCATTGTTGGAGGAATATATTGAGGATGCGCTGGACATGGTCGAGTCTACGAGACTGGTTGACGACGGGTTCTGAAGTTTTGCAAGGGCGCTGCTCGAGGACAAGATGCTCTTGTTGGGAGAAGGCAGAGCGTATTTCTTGTCGACATCCTTCTCTTTGTAAATACCAATGCTCTTTGGCTTATGGAACAGCTTCATTTTTGACTTCTCCTTCTTCAAGTCTTTCTCCGGAACAGGGGGAGGGAACCGCTCTGGTGGTAGACTCGGCGATGCCTGGCCAGGACTGCGTGGGAATACGGCATTCGCAGCGGTTTGCGCAGCTAAGGTATGGCCTCCGATAAAGCCATCATAGTTCCGTAGATTCGGATTGCTTGGCATGTTGACCTGTGGTCTCTGCGCGGGAGAGGCGGGAGTCTGCCTTCCGCTTTGCGGCGGAGTTGGTGCAGACGGGTCCGGCAACGTCTGAGAGCGTTTGCGGTTATGCTGCTGATTTTGTATGAGCATGGCTGTTTGCGCGGCAATTTGGGATGGCGTGAGTGCGGCGGCCATTGTGGGTGAAGCGGTATTGGAGGCAGATGGTAAGCTGGGCTCGAAGAAGCCCTGCGAGCGCTGCCGCGGGCGATGACCTGGGATCCAACCTGTTGATCGTTCACCTATCGGAGACTGTGTTCGTTGGCGAATATCAGCATCGTTGATCGGACGGGGAGGTGGTGGCCGGGAGAAGTTTTGGAGACTGGTGCTGCTCGAGTTGGCACCGAGCGCATAGGGAGGTTTCGGAGCGTATGGAGAGGAAGCTGTGATGGCAGTATGTCGAGAGGCCTCGCTCGACTCGCTTGAAACCGACTGAGTTCTCTGACGAACGGTAGGAGCCGGGACAGGCGAACTCAGTTGAGGTTTGTTCGGTGAGGAAGTCATTGTGTAACGTGAGCAGCGCAAGAACGACAGTTATGGACATGGATCAAGGAGTGGGCAGTGGAGACACAAGCGAAGGCAACATCCCTTTGGGGAATTTCTTGTAAAGTTCAAGGAAAGAATGGCATTCGTTGGTGAGACGGTTATTGTTGTTGTTGTTGTTGCGTATACGTACACTGTCCGTTCCTCTCCGCGGGGCCTGAGAAGGTGCAGCGGAAGAAGCAACGCCCACGCCAACCTTGCAAGCCCTGGCCGAGAAATCCGAATCGTGACTTCACTCATTGCAAGGCCATTGTAGTCTGGTTCAAATGAGTTACGGCAAGGCCTGGAGGACCTGATGGCTGACGTGAAATGACCTCGAACATTTGACCGTCGAGTCTAACCATTCGCCTTCAACCCGAGCAGTTCGCAATTTACGCATTACGATAATTCATGCTCATGATAGTCTTAAATGAAGGGCCACCGCATTTGTCGCAGGGATTTTCAGGATCCTGATAATCATCTAAAAACAATGCTTTTAGGGTCGAATCTCCGTTGAATATTCTTAGCTTGTTTGAAACAGCTACATAGGAGATTTGCTGAGAGCTCATCTATATTCCCGGAATTCAACTTCCCTTGTGAAGCTCTTCAGGAACTGTCATCGACGCGACATTTGCTTTCTTGGGCCGGCTTCTCTTCTTGCCTTTCTTCTTTCCCTTGATATTAACTGCTTCATCATTACCACTTTGAATTATTATCTTGTCTTTGTTCTCCTCGCCTTGCGGAGCAAACAACTGCTCTCGTTGAGGACCGTCTTCCGTGCCAAAAACGTCTCTCCTCCACGTTTTCAATCTGTACTTTTTTCCGAATTTCTTCTTGTCCTTGCTCTTTCGCGCTGGGTCTCTGTATGCACCTAGCTTCTTCAGACCAACAAACTCATTCAATTGCGCGTCGTCGGCACCGAGAATGTCGAGCGTTGTGAGACCAAAGGCGCTAGGAGAAACCTCACGGTAACGGAAGGGCGCCTGCCGTTCTCCCTTTTTGGTGGTCAGGGGAGGGTCAAGTTGTTGCTCTGCAATGGCTTCGATAATGCGTCTGTTGCGTCGTTGAGATGATTTGGCTTCGGCGCGTTCTACCTTGGCAGACTTGGTATTCGTTCCCGCATTCTCGACTTCGTCCTCAACGCCTGCATCCTCATCCTCAGAACTGTCCAGTAGGTGATGATCAGGGGCCTCATCATCAAAGTCATGTACGATGTCGCTGACACCAATCACATCATCCCATTTTGGCTTTTTCGGCATTGCCATCTTTTTGCTTCTAGCAGCGCCTAACCCATTCTCATCATCACTCTCGCCATCCTGTTCTGCGGTGTAATATGCGTCCCCAAATCGTTTCAGCATGATATCGTCCCATTGTGCATCGTCGAAGTCGGCCTCCAGTACATGAGTCCACTCTTCAATATTGAAGTTGTCTCCTGAGAGGCCTGAAACTTCTTTAATCTTCTTGACCTTCTCCTCCAGTTCGTTCACTTTCACCTTCTTAAGCCGCTTTCTATCCTCCTCGAGTTCCGTTTTCTCTTGCTCTTTCCGTAGCTTCTTACGCTCCCTCGCACGCTGCCGAGGTGTCTTTTCTTCACGCCGCACACTCTTTTCGTCTGCCACGGTTCTTGAGTACGTCATGATAGCCCTGTTTGTTTCGTTTGGGTCTTCGAATCGAGTATTGAACAAATATTCGAAGTCTTCGGCCCGTTGATCTTCCTCTTCGTCGTCCGACTCGAGATGAGCGAAGCGTGATTCGGCAGCTGGTACCCAGGCGCGTGACGCAAAGTAATTGGACAAAAAGTTTTCTGGATCTTTATCCGCTGCCTCAACGTCAGGAATAGGAGGCCGATCAGGAGGTGGTGATGTCGCCTTGGTTGGTTTGAGGAAGCCATCCTCTTCGGAATCGTCGTTCTCCTCACCATCCTCCGCTACATCGTGTATTGACCGAAGGAAATCATGCTTAAGCTCTGCCTGCTCTTGAGCGTACGATTTGCTAGTCGGTGTCTGGTCGACCGTTTTAGAGTCATCGTTGGCGCCCTCCAGCAAGTTCTTCCTATGGTAGTCCTGTAGATACATTGCTTTTTTCTTTGGTTTACCGGCTCTGTCGGTCCTAGGGTTTTCGGTTTCTTCAGAATAGAACTTGGCGCTCTTGTCAAAAATACGAGGGTCTCGCTCTCGGATTGCTCTCAATGTGGCCGTAATCTCTACATCGAGTGCTTCCGTTGCAAGTTCGCCAACATCATCTTCGTCATCAGACTCCTCATCTGACGATGAAGCTGAATCGAATTTTGCCTTGCCTTTCTCAGTTATGTCTGATTTGCCGTTGTGTTTCAACCGACTCGCATCATGCTCCTCGCCACCGTTGTCAGACTCGCTTGAATCCCCATCATCGCCCTCATTGTTCCCAGATGAAGCTAATTTCGAGAGTACGGACTGCACTATATTGCGAGACCTGACAGGGCTTTCAATGATATCTACGTCGGCTGATTGAGTGTCTAATTTCTGCCTTTTGGCGGCATTATTGTTGACTGAAATCTGGCTAGCGTTCTCATCTTGCTCCATTGGTCTTTTGAAATTGGTGGTAGTGGATCCATCATTAGAATTGTCGTGGAGAGGGCGTTCGGATTGAGCATCAAGATGATTCCTCATGTTGCTGGGTTTACGCCAGAAGGCGAGATTGAATTTTCCTTTGCTTTTGGTACATGCAGGACTTTCCAATTCACCAGACGTCTAACTAGACCCCGTATTCATAGAGAAAGGCGCAGTGGTAGAAGGAGTAGGACCTTGCGACGGTAGTGGGACGCCGAAAGAAAATCCGGAAGTTCTCGAGATTCTGCCGGTACCGTACGACCCGACCTTCACCGCCGGCTCGACCGCCATCCAGATTGGGCTTCAGCTGGACGGGATGCATTTCCATGGTTCAACGCGAGCTCCAATCTTCCCTTGCTATCGGATCTAATCCTTGAAATATTGTTCGTACACATTTCTTGACATGTTTTGATTTTGTTTATATATTGAAATTCCCTCCCTCCCCAAAGCGCCCAGCATGGCCGACGACTTCCAACAGCTCCCTCCCTCTTTGACCCCATTACCGAAACCATTGAGCCTGATGTACGAGTACTCTTCATTGCTTTCAATTCGATAAGCTCCTGAAGCTAACGTGAGCCTCTCATAGCCCAGTCGGTCTCAAAGAAGCTGCCCTCGATAGTCCGACTTTTCGGGCATCTGCTGCTCACTTCGGTGAACAGATTGATGTAGTAGAACAATGGTTACAATCCTACCTCAGAGCCGCATCCCGTCTCTCGAACGAAGTCACATCCATCGAGAATCTTGTGAACACGTATCTCTCCTGTACTCAACCGCCACCTACCATCTCTGAAGCTGTGATCGATCATGACTACACATTGCTTGCTCTCAGGCGCTACAATGATGGTGCCAAGGAGTTTTGGTATACAACACTCAAGTGGATGAAAAAGGTCGAGTCTCAGGTTGTAGAACCAATCAAGGCCTTCGTTGGTATTGATCTTGCAAATCTGAAAAATCAACGGCGATATTTAGACATCACGCAAAAGGGATTCGACGCTGCGATTTCTAGATACGCAGGTCAGAGCAAGACCAAGGAGGCAAGCAGCTTAAGAGAAGATGCTTTCCAACTGCATGAGGCACGCAAGGCCTACCTGAAGGCGAGCATGGACTTTTGCACAGCGGCTCCTCAGGTCCGCGCTAGTCTGGATAAGTTGTTGATAAAAGTTTTCTCAGAACGATGGAGAGAGATGAAGAACTCTAGGGACGCTATCAGTTCTTCATTCCAAAAATGGAGCACAGATATTGATCGTATCAGAGGATGGAACAAGGAAATGGAAATAAACGACAAGATCTTCAAGCGAGAGCTGCAGATGGCAAGAAAACAGATTGAAGACGCCGCTGAATCGGTCATCCGGCCATCACGAGAGCTGGATGATTACAATACTTCAACGGTGCCGTATTTGGGCGCGTCAGCAGCGCCGGCCGCACCTGGATCCCCGAGAAAATCAAAAGTTGAAAAAGCAGAAAAGCAAGGCTGGCTGTTTCAGCGCACAATCACCGGAAAGCCATCTCGGACCGTTTGGGTAAGGCGCTGGTTCTACGTCAAGAACGGCATATTCGGCTGGCTGATCCAGGGTGCTCGCGGAGTTGAGGAGTCGGAAAAGACGGGTGTGCTGCTCTGTGGTGTTCGACCCGCATTTCAAGAAGACCGACGATTCTGTTTCGAGGTCAAGACAAAGGACACGTCCATTATCTTGCAGGCTGAAACACAGCGGGAACTGATCGACTGGATCGCGGCCTTTGAAGTTGCGAAACGAAAGGCGCTAGAAAATCCAGCTAGTACTGACGCTATTGCGGCCGGGTCGAAGTCAGTTGACGCAGCATTTGCTATCAGCCCTCCAATCTCACCCGAGTTCGCCGTTAAAAGTGCTGATCTGCATGAAGCTCGGGAGGAAAGCGGCATAGAGCGTTCAGCTACTCTGGGAGTCGAGAATCCTACTGCAATCCGCAGCAGCACTGACATCGGACGGAGACCAGTTCCGGTTGATCGGGATAGTGACAACCCCACATCACGACTGATGCAGAAACTTGATATACACAGGAAATCGGAGAAAGGTAGCAATTCACCCGTTGTGGGAGGCGGCATCGCCAGTCTCATCGCTTCGAGCCATAACGTACTCCCCCTAGGAGTCCAAGGTGTTGCTCCCGGTGGTTTCACGACACCTACTCCAGTTGTTTCGACTGATCTGAAAGCTCTATTCGGGGCACATTTGCCGCACAGTTCACTCGCACCGTCTACCCTTGCAGAGCCGCCGGCGACAACAAATCTCAGTAAGACGGCTGTCGTTATCAGCGGTGACCGTGGTCTCGGACTCGGGAGTGCGCCAAGTGAAGGCGGTACTCCCGGTGGGTTGATGGCCAATATCTGGGGAACTAACAACTGGGGATACCTGAACAGACTCGAACGCGGTGAAATCGAGCCAGCACTGGATCGTCAACGAGGTGTTTCGCACCCACCAAGTCCAACCAAATCCAGCGCTTTATCTCGTGATCCCAGCCCTGGTGGCGGGCCAAGGGAAACTTCAGGGACAGAACGCAATGATTCGCCCTCAAGAGCCGGAGCATCAAGCTCGAGGCACCGCAAAACGATCAGTCTAACATCCGAGGCATCCAAGCTACAGCAAAAACCTGTTCCTGCTCCTGTTGAATATCCAAATGCCTACCCGACTGCTCTGAAAGCGCAAGATGCGCAATTCAATATGCTCATTCCACAGCACTCTCAGGATGATCGACTGGTTTTGGTCTTTCGCACCGCGTGGAGCGCAACAGAGCAGCAGGAGTTCCCTGGACGAGCATATGTGACGATGAAAGATATCTTTTTCTACAGCAATCACCTCGGGCTTGTCTTGACGACCGGCGTAAGTCTCGGCTCCATTGAGGAAGTGACTGCTGCACCAGGCAGGGATTGCGATTTTCTGTTCTTTCACTTAAAAGATGGGAGTACCAGGAGCGGTGAGACAAGAATTACCGTAAAGGTCTTCCTAGAGCCGCTACGGTTGCTCCAACGACGATTGAACTATCTAATCCGCAATGCCCAATCAGAACACCCGGCTATTCTCGAAGATGTCATCAACACCCTCATCAAAATGGAGAATGAACGTATAAGCGATGAAGGAGACGAAAGCCTTCTGGATGAGTCCTGGGAAGATATCGAACTTGAAGCACCACAGGTCGATAAACTACCGGGACGTGACTTTAAGCCAAGTTTACGCATAGACGGAGCATTGTATCCGGATCAATCACGTAATGTGAATAAGACGCCAACAAAGTTTCGGCTTCCGAACCATCCTATTCTCTACTCGCCCCAAGGTTTCGTCGCACCAATATTGGAGAAGGATTTTGATGTTACAGCTAAAGCGCTTTTCCATGTTCTAGCAGGCGACAAGAGTGCAGTCTTCCAGATACTATATTGTGAGAGTTGTGCCGAGACTCTCTTGCAAAGTCCGTGGACAATCCCCGAACCAGGTGGCCATAACAGACGTGAATTCAAATTCCAAGTGACAGATGGGGGTCAGCAGCGCGAAATCACTGATTCCCAAGTCATTGATGTGTACAACGACCACCGTTGCTACGTCATCACGGATCGCAAGACTCCTTGGTTCTTGCCCCACTCCAAAGACTTCACGCTTCTGAGCAAAATTGTCATCACACATGTCGCAAAGGCGAAATGCAAGCTGTCTATATATGCGAAGACCGACTGGACCAAATCGACGCCGATGGGATCAACGTTGATTGACTCGAGAGCGAGATACGAGCAACAAGCTTCCGCATACTCTCTGTCAGAGGTCTTAACAGACCAAGTGTCAAGATTGGGATCGAACGGCGGCAACAACTCTCGAAAGGCAATCTACATTTTCGGCAATGTTGGACATCAGACGCAAGGTTCACGGCTCACTGCGACAGATCTACCTCCGCTTCCTTCTACATTGAAGAAACGGCGGCTGCAACCAAGGTCAATGCCAGCACTTGTACTATCTGCGGCAAGGAGAAGCGCACTGGCTGGATTTATGAGTGTGTTGGCAATCGTCCTACAAGTGTTGACTGGGATCCAAAAGATTGTAACCGCACATCGCGTCCTGGTCGTGCTCATCATAGTGAGCGCTATCTCAAATGTATACTTCACACAACGCGATACCTGGTCATGGTGGCGCGAACGTAACGCCGGAGTGTTCCTGAAGAGAGTAGGGATATCCCCGAACGTGGTTATGGGACGAAGCGTTTGGTTGAAGGACTTGAACGAGTGGACCGCAAGTGCAACGTCGAATTCGGCAAATTTGAATGAGACGACCCTCGAGTTCACAGAGCCATCGAATACACCCTGTCAACAAGAGTTTGGCTCTATCCTAGCCCAAACAGATCCAACTTCGGATATCGCTATTGCGGTAGACCCGTCCGTATCATCTACCACAAGACAGACCGTGGCACGGCTTCAACACTTGAGACAAAAGTTTGGAACGTACCGACATGATCTACTTGTGGCGTTACGCGTGGTTGATCGTGTGGAGAAGGATATGTTGCGTGGTGAATGGGAGAGTTGGGTGCATGGTGAGGCTAATCATTGCAGACAAGTCAAGAAGGTTCTCAACAGAGAGCGAAACAATGAGACGGAAGCATTGACGAGGTGGTGGAGCGAGTATTGCGGTAGTTGTTTGGAAGATGCAAAAGCATTAAACGGAAGGTGAAGGATTTATGTGTATGATTCATTGATTGAGGGTTCACCAGGCAAGATACCCATGTAGGTTGACATGACGTGTACCTTAGGAAAGTTTCCTTAGTGTTCAGAATATGTCATATTACTGTTCCCTAGTCTTCCATCTAGACACGAGGCGCGATCATTAACTACTAGGTACCGGGCATTCGCTATACAATACTCTTCAAGAATTACGCCTTGACTAACCGCGAATAGCCTTTGAGTTACACTGAGTCAAATTCACTCTGCAACATCGGACAAAGATATTCCGTTCGGAAACCTTCGCTTGCTCTTCAGGCTGCCCAGAATTCACTTCGCTCCTTCCCGTTCGGGTCTTTAGCAAACCAACTCAGCGTCCAACGTGCTCCACTTCACTTCGGTAGAGTACCCTTCGAGGTTGAGATCTATCACGTCGGTACCGAGAAATCCGCGTCAAAGATGCCGATATACCGAAATATTTCGATGCAGCTACACTCTGACACTACCGACGGTAAAGTCCCGGAGGTATCAATCACAAAGGCTTCAGTAGAACTGACACCATCCACTCCAGTTATTCTTGAGCTCGCACCACCTTCCGCAGCTCGCCACTCTCCGACAAAATGCCTCACTCCACTACTTCAAGACGATGACAAAGGTCAAATTTCGGTCTACGTGCCCATTATTCCGAAGGCGCTCTTCTGGATATCGTACAGTATCGAACCTCCACCAACAGACGGGACGTTCTTCGTCTTCAAGCTTTTGGTCAATCGACAAGAAGTTGTCACTTGGAGCTGTGACGTGGAGAACAAGTTCAAAGGCAAAACAATGTTCGGACTCTATGATACAAATGCTGAGGCAGAGGGCGGCCAAGCAATGCAAAAGCGCGTGTTTCAATTCGGCTCCAACGACACTCGCATTGTTGGTGACCTTACTGGTGAAAGAGAGGAGGATCGTTTTCTGGAAGTCAGAGTCTTTCGAGCAAAGGCTAAAAAGAGGATTGGGCCGGCAGGACACAACTACGTGCCGCTCATTGGGCAAGGATTGCAACTTGTGAATGCCGGTCTTCTCAATCCTCAAGCACCACAACGATACTACAAATTTCGTCTGCTCGATCCCGTGGATAACCCCCATGCAACCTTCAGGTTTTACTATCGAACCTGGGATGAGATTGATCAACTCGGACTACACATGGGCCAGGTGGATACGGATGACAAAGTCTTCTTCCCAAGTGCAAGCGAAGTCGGGAGTACACCAATCTCCGATGCCGACCAGCTATATTCCAGGAGTATTCCCAACAATCCAGCTTCGAGCATGATGAACCCATCGTCCGTGCAATATAAGAGTTCTCCCTCGATCATTTCAGGACAATGCCTCGGCGGTCAAATGATGCCTCATGCTGTAGGCGACGCTCAACTTTATCATCCAGGTGCATCATTGAACGACCGATGGCTACAACCACCTTATCATGCAGACACATACCAACACTTTTACCACCATCAGCCTGTGGTCCCTCCTCCTTACGATCCAGGTCAACAAAGAAGCGGCTATGGAGAAGGCACCTGGCCCACCCGCCGTCATCCTCTCAACACCTTGGACACGGACAGTCGAGCCGCTTCTGTGCCACCATCGATTCAAACGTTTTCCAACTTCGCTATGCCATTGAATCAACTTCCAATTCCTCCACATCTGTTATTGCAGCCACTATTGGCCAACCGTCCGCTTCCGCCGCTACCGTCGGAGATAGCCAACAGGGAGATTGAAGCTGCAAGGGAGATGGCGAGGGAGGTGTACACGCCGTCTACCACACCGCCAATCAGTGGTCAGGCAGAGGGTTCTGGAAATTCACCTGGTCGGTCGCCACGAAAGCTCGTCAAGAAGCGGCCTGAGGCGAAGGAGAGCTTTGGTGGCCTCAAGTTATTTACTCGGCGTCGCTCGCGAGAACGAGGTCATTCAACAAGTGAAAACTGATGGGCTTGAAGGTGTTGTGGCTTTACCGATTCCCGATTCGCGGATCCATTGCTGATGTCGCAATTGCTGGTACGAGCTATGGAATATTCGGTTTTATGATATGATCATCCGTGGCATAGCAGAAACCAAACGTCACTAATATGGAGTTAAGCGACATGCTGGTACGACCACTCGTACGCTAAAGAGATCATTTATAGATATGATAAGACGCCATACATTGAATGGCGAAACAAGTAGCATATCGAAGAGGTCACCTAACGCCGCATTGCTCACATGAAGTCCCTTAAGCCCATATCCAACGGAGATAAAATTGGAGCTCCGAAGGCCGGACCCGTAACAACAAAAGTGCTAAATTACGTCTTAGAAGGGCTTATTGAAATTCCGAACAGTTAAATGTGAGATTATGGGTACAAAAGTCAGCAAGACTCCGGGAGTTTGATGTGTTCAGTTTCGAATTCTCATACCAAGCTAAATACGAGCTTCAGGCGCAAGGCGACGAATCAGAACACAGCATCATGAAGAATAAGGCTGCATGGATTGTTACCCCGAAGCAAAGACCGTTGAAGGTCGATGATGCCCCAATGCCAGTGCTTGGTCCTCAAGACATTATCATCAGGAATCATGCAATCGCTATCAATCGTAAGAGAAGCCATTGCCAGCTCCAGCCCGTCCTAACATAGCTCACCAGCTGTTGATTGGGCAATCCAAAAGATGGGCATCATCGTTGACAAGTACCCTTGCATTGTTGGCTGTGATCTTGCCGGTCAAGTAGCAGCGGTTGGGTCTGATGTCAAGAATTATCGAATAGGCGACCGAGTCCTCAGTCTCCCGAAATTCACGGCCCCCAATACCTCGACTGGAGGAAGCTTCCAGCTGTTTGTTGCATGTAGTGAACCACTGATAGCCAAAATCCCGGATAGTGTGAGCTACGCGGAAGCCTGCGTATTACCGCTATGTCTGTCGACGGCCGCCGTTGGACTCTTTGACAAGGACACACTTGCCTTGCCTTTCCCGCAAATCCATTCCAAGCTAACAGGAAAAGTTGTTCTAGTTTGGGGCGGCGGCTCCAGTGTGGGAAGTTGTGCTATCCAGCTCCTCGTAGCTGCTGGCCTCGAGGTCGCCGCAACAGCAAGTGCCCATAATCTGGAATATCTCAAAGGCCTGGGCGCGAAGTATGTCTTCGATCACAAAAGCGCCAGCGTTGTTGAAGATATTGTTGGTGCATTGGAAGGCAAAATGTTCGCGGGTGCATTCAACGCCGTTATGCCACCTGACACCTTCGTTAAATGTGGCCGCATCGCAAGTAGGCTTGGTGGGAGGAAGCATGTCGCAACCGTGCTGCCTCCGAAACATCCTTCGTGGCCTCCTCTTGACACTCTTCCCAAAGATGTCGAGTTTAGCTCCAGTTAGCAGCACATGGTCCTTGCCAAGTGAAATCCACTAACATTAATCACAGACTGGGGAGATTCACTCAAGAATACCGAAGTAGGGAAAGCTGTCTGGACCGATTGGCTTCCCATAGCACTTGAGAACGGCTCAATGCTCTGCAAACCTGAACCGGTCGTGGTGGGACAAGGCTTGGAAAGTCTCCAGGAGGCCGTGGACAGGTGGGGAGAGGGAGTTTCTGCTCAAAAGGTTGTTGTCGAACTGCCGTAGTTGTAATGTTCCGTATCATAAACCCTGTTTGATATTAGAGTAATCCACGGTCGTAATTGCCGTGATCAATAAGGTACCACTTGCCTATCCTGCTGCTTCTCGGTCAAGCTTGAGGCAATTGACTTCATCATTGCCTACAGTGATCAACCTGCACGCAAAATTAGGGATTGTTACTTGATGGGGAACGCATGAAGTTGAGATATCGAAATCAAAGTGAAGAAAAAAAAATTCAACGAAGTTCTAAAATGTGCATAGCATTTACGAATCTACCTCATCACTGGGTCCGATTATACATTAGGTTTCCCGACCCAAGTGATTGACCACGCATTCTAATACCAAGTGAAAGCCCTTTTCGAGATCCTATCATGTCGCCGAAAGCACAAATGAAAATGCCAAAAGTAGACCAAACGCTAAGGACGATGCGTCCTCCCACTAATTATACTCCAAACCGGGTATCGAACCATCTCCACCAGAACCGAACCATTCTCTAGTTGACGGGGCCAACACCGGGCAGCGAGAAGTCAGAGAAGTCGGGCCAATTGCCCAAGTTACCTGGATCGCCACCAATGCGGACATAGACGGAATGCGACGGCGTAGGGCCATCGAGCACGAAGAGTTGGTACCAGCCTGGAGGAGCGATCTCTGCGCGAGGAGGCGCGGTGATGGTGCAGGAGTTGCCGCTGCATGAGAAGGCAGGGAAGAGGGTTCGCTGGCCCATGGAGTTGCCGTGGGTGCTGACGACGCCACCAAGAAGTGAGAACTTGGCGGTGGTGCCCGGGGTGCCTTGGAAGAACTGAACGGTGACTTGATAAGAGCCGCCGTAGCTCCAGTCATTGTCGCTGTTGACGAGGGCGAGGTTGGGCTGCGTATGACCCTGGAGTAGGTACGGCGGTGTGAACACCTCGACGCGGAACTCTTCAGGGTGAACACCATCTTCTGGGTCAGAGCCGGAAATGACGACGCGAGAGTCTTGCATGAGAATAGCCTCAGAGTGGTAGAGACGTGCGACGGAAGTGTTGGCCATGATGCTCATGCGCGAGCCGACTGGCAGAGTCGGGTTGTACAAAACAGCGTTCAAGTTGGGGTTTGTACCGAGACCGAAGCCAGCAACACCTTGGTGAGCACCGTTGACGATCAGGTAAGTTCCATCTGGCAAGGCAGCAATGCAGGACATGACTCGCTTCGAGGGCATACGCTCGAGAACCCAGGCGCCTGGGTTGTCCGGGGTGTTGGAAACGCAGTTGTCGACTGCATCGCCGATGCCAGTGGTACTGCCACCACATACCATGACGACCAAGTCAGCAGTGTACGGAGCGTATTGAGGCATCAGCATGGCGGTGCCTTCGAGAGGATAAGTACGGCCAGCGGACGGGTTGTTGACATTTCCTGGAAGGTTGGGCAACGTGTACTTGGTTTCGAACGTAACAGGATCAAGAACGCGAGCCTGGTTCCAGTAAATGACAAGAATACCGCCGGATGGAAGGACGCTCAGGAAGGGGTACAAGTTGTTCGGGTCAGTGTCGTTCAACCACTCCATGAAGATGGGTGCAGTGCCAGTGTATGGAAGAAGTTCGATGGATGGCTGGGGAGGAGCGTTCGATCCCGTCTCACCACCGACAACAAGAATGGATCCATTGGTCATGAGCATGGCGCTTGGGTACCAACGACCAGCTTGAAGGGCAACTTCTTGGTAGTTCTCCTGCCATTGATTGACGCTTGCCACGCCTGGAGATCCGTCGGGCCAGTAGAGGCGAATACCGTAGGTAGACTCGCCAGACCAACCGCCGATATTAAGTTGGCGACCAGCTCTGTCAGGTAGGATCAAACCAGCGGAGCAGAAGACGTCAGTCTTCAGACCATACATGGTTCTCCAAGCCTCGTTGAAGTTACTGATTAGAGAGGTATCTAGCTCATAGGAGCCTGTGGAGTTATCGAATTCCGAAGTGCCATACTTCTCGACAAAGGTCTAGACAGCGTCAGCAAATGAATTCATAATCGGGGTAATCGCAACTCACAATCTTCCCGTTGATATTTGCGCTGGTCATTAGCGGAACGACGACACCACCAATAAGCAGGGAGTACGTTCCCTGATTGACTCCGGTGGGCTGCGCCCAATTATAAAGTGGAGTGCCGGTCCAGTTGTAAAAAGTGATTCTGTTGCCATCACCGCATATGTACTGCTCATTACCCGGGCAAGTCAGTGTGCACTGGCTATCCGGCACAATGGAAGCACCGCCATAGGATTGGGCGAAGTAGACGTCAGACATGTCGCCGCAGAAGCACTGGTAGGCGTACTCGATACCACCAGCTGGGAAGCCATAGTCCGAGCAGTAGGTCAAGCAAATATCCGCAGTGGCGTTTTGGGGGAGATCTAGCTCGTACGGGAACACACGCAATTGGTTGACGTTGTCCACTAAGCATCCAACATATTGCCAGTTACCAGGCAGGCTGGTGTTCTGAGCATACGGTGGCTGAAGTACAGTCAGTGCTCCAGTGACGTTAGAGTACACACTGTTGCGGTTGCCATTGCCACAGATCTCGGTAGCATCACCTGCGCAGGGCATGCTGCAGTCAGTGTCTGGAGCCTGAACACCACCGGCAACGATTTCAACGTCGCAGTAGCACTGTGTACCATACTGAAGACCAGCAACTGTGTAGCCCTGCCCGCTGCACCAGGCGATGCAGATCTCGATCGTCATGGTGTCCAAAGCTTCATTGGCCCTGTTCAGGATACGGCCGTGCGCATTATCAACCCAGCAGCCGCGGTATGTCCAGCCTGCCGGGAGATCGTGAGCTGTGCCAGTAGCAGTGGTGGTAGGCGCTGAAGAGGTGCTAGACGACGATGAGCTAGACGAAGACGAGCTTGACGATGAGGTAGAAGAGTGACTGCTCGACGAGCTTGATGAAGATGAGCTAGACGACGATGTGGACGAGTGGCTGCTTGATGAGCTTGATGAAGAGCTCGACGAAGAGCTGGTGGTCGTGGCGGAAACGCTAGTCGGCGAGGAAGTAGAGGAACTGCTGGCTGCTGAGACGGGTCCAGTGCCGGCAGTGGCGAGGTAAGCGCCATAAACACCACCTTGAGCGCCGGCCGCACCAATCGTGGACTTGAAGTAGCATGGTCCCTCTGGAACACCGTCAACCCATGCGACCGCTTGACAGCCGGTGGTGTTAGCGCAAAGCTGCATGCAACCTGCGAGGTTATACTCGTAGATTGGAGCATTTGGCATATCACCACCTGCATAGTTGATGCCGCAAGAGACATTGAAGACGTCTCCAGTGCCTAGGTCTTGCCAGAGCTGGCCGTTGTTGCCAGGGCAGGTCACACCAGTGCCAGTAAGATAAGTCGTCGTCGAAGTGGCTGGTGGATCTGTGAGATGGAGTTAGCCGACACAGAACGTAGCGATTTGCATTGGTTGAAGAGAGCAAGGAGATTCTTGGAAGTATCACTCGAAGAAACGAGAGATCAGGGAAATTATAGATCTGCCAAGCCACAAGAAGCTGCAGAACCAACGGGGAGTGAAAAGGGGGAGAGAATTTATCAAGAAAGCCGGATTTTAGATCCACTCAGGGTGGAATCTAAATTGAATTGAAACATACCCGAAGAAGAAGAGGAACTCGAGGAACTTGTAGAAGTGGATCGAGAGGAAGAACTTGTAGAAGAACTCGAAGAACTCGTCGAAGTGGACCTCGACGAAGATGAAGAAGTTGAAGTCGACGTGGTGGAGGAACTCGAGGAAGTGGAAGTCGACCGCGTGGAGGAAGAGGAACTCGTGGAAGAAGAACTCGAAGAAGTAGATCGAGAGCTTGATGAAGAACTCGACGTACCTGAGGTTGTAGAAGACGAACTGGACGATGATGATGACGATGTCGTCGTTGTCGTGGAATGAGATGAGCTTGACGAGCTCGAAGAGGAGCTAGACGAGCTCGATGACGTCGTGGTAGAGTGCGATGAGGACGACGACGACGACGACGACGACGTTGAAGAGGTGGAAGAGTGCGATGACGATGACGAAGTCGTCGTGGGGTTCGAAATGTTAACGTTACCGAAGTAATACATGTCGAGCCTGGCAGGGCCACCACAATATTCACTGGAATTGCCATTGCAGACCATATTGCACTCTAAATTGCCGTCGACGGCCGGGCCACCGCCGAATTGCAGAGCATTGCCGCAGTAGCACTCTGGAGGAATGTCAATAGGGTCATCTCACGATTGATGCATGACACTTACCGCCGGCATACTCGACACCTGCAAAAGTGTAGCCCGCACAGGCGTTAACGCAGTTCAAGACCGACATATTTGAACCACCGCCAAGGGTGTTACCGCCATTGGCAAGGGTGCGACCACCTTGGGTGTCATTGTAACAACCAAGACTGATCCAGCCAGGCGGACCGGGATTGACGACTGGTGGAGCGGGTGGATTTGGGCCATTACCAAACATGGTCAACCTGTCGGGACCACCGCAAGCCTCGGCCGAATTGCCTGCAACGCATTAGAGAAGATGAAGACCGCAAGGAGAGGCATCATACCGGAGCATGCCATGTTACAGTCGCCTTGATTTGCTGCCGGGCCGCCACCACCGTTGAGAGCGTTTCCGCAGAAGCATTGGGTTGAGTACTCCGTACCTGCCCAGTACATGTTGTTGCTCTGGCAGAAGGCGATGCATGCCTCATCAGTCATGCCGGTATTGTTGGTGTAACTTGGACCCTGAAGAGTACGGGTACCTCCATCGCTGAATGGTTGTTAGCAGAGGTTGGAAAGTGCGTACATGCACGCTCACGTGTAACAGCCTTGGTAAACCCATTGTCCGGGAAGCGGGTTTGGAGTGACCAGGCCTCGTTCCTGCAGGCTGTGGAGAGACCCAGCTGACGACGTCTGTTCGAAGAGTCAATTAAAGTGCAATGCGCTGAGTTGTTGTTCCCTTACCGCCGCAAGTAGCAGTAACGCTACGGAAGTTGATCTCAGAACGGCCATTGTCACGCGAAGGTCATTACAAAATTATAGACTAAAGAGAGTAGACGATAGCGATTGAACGCAGAGGAACGGCGAGCGAGTGAGCCGTTGCCTTGCTTAAGCAAAGGTGCAGCGAGAGAGTGGATTAAAAATAATGTATCAAGAGTCGAAGGAAGGAGGAAAAATCGATAGTAGATGCATTCGAAAACAGGTGTGGGTTGGATGCATCCTATTAGAGCCTTGCCGGCAACCCCTTGACGGGTGACGAGCTAGCTGCAGAAAGCCAGAAACGCCACGAGCATCGGTTCACCATCACACCAAGGGCACTTGGAGTACGAAGTCACGTCGTCCAGACTCCGATCAAATCGTGCCAAAGAGCTTTGCGTGGGGACGTGGCGGCGCCATTTGCACGGCATTGCCAGCGCCATAAGCTTGTCTGGGCGCCTGGGCTCCGTGAAGCCGTCCATTTCCAAATGGGTCCGTCAATTACGCTTCACCGACTAGCTTTGGAGTGGATTAGCAGAGTAAGGTGAGCCGCTTGCCTGTTTGGGAAGCACCGATAATGGCCCAAGCGGAGCCCAAACAATGGCTTCTCGGCGTCCAAGGCCTGTCTTTCGATGAGATCTCAAGCTCACGGACGGACGGCTGAGTCGACCGATAAGCCGTGCTGCGCTGACTACTCGGTTTGTCAGGCAAAAGCCCCGTGTTGATGGGATGAGAAGGGCGTGACGCTGGGTCGAGGAGTTAGCGCGGGAGGCCAGGAGATGCTTCATTAGAGCATGTCAGCGGGATGCGAGGTGTTGCTTCATTGGAACTTTGTCACCGGCCGGCTAGGCCATTTCCAAATCGAGAGGGCCGGGAAGTGGTGAGATAGAAACAGAAAGTACGGGTGGAGAGTGTGTGGTGCGATGGAGAGCGGACGTCTGGCAATTGAGGCGCCTCGTAAATTTCCACCATTTTTGCCGTTTGGAGACGAGGGCGCCAAGATTTCAGGGATAGCGGCAGCCACCGCAACTACCTGGCCCGCAGGCCCTCCTCGAGACCCAGCTTTTCGCAGATAATAATTTGCCATCGCCAAATGGCTGTCGAGTCAATTGCGCGCCCAGTAACCTCTTTGCCGGGTCGCCTTTGCTGTGCTCACTTCAACGTGTAACCAAAGCGTCTCCGGGGAATTTCAGCTTTGCGATCGACACAGCAACTCGACAATCCCTGCCGCCAATACTGCGGTGCAGAACGTCGTTCAACGGTGCATGAAGAACTACAGTTTACAGGCGGGAAAGCAATGTTGATTGCAGTGTACAGACGCGCTAGAGAGCTTATCGACCCGCTCGAATGCACCTGGGCGGTTTCCTGTAGCCTCGGCCAGGAACGTATCAACACGAAGGTCGTGGTTACGAAGCTATCAGGCTAGCTTGCCGTTTGCGGATGTGTGCTTTTTCCACCGCCAGAACTCTATAATTAAGCTACCCTGCTGGCAAGCCACAGTGCCCGAGGCGAAACGCGAGGCTCACGCTGTGGAGCGCCAGTTCGCAGATAGCAATAAGCTCTATACGGTCGAGGCCATCTTTTGGGCTATACGACGAATCGACTCTCTGCTCTGCACGGGACCAATATTGGCCCCGCTCTCAACACTACGTACTACGTATGGCACCGTAGTACCGTGGCTTCCGCTGATGTGACAGCCTTCGTGTGCATGGACTCGACTGACGGCCTGAGATAGCGAGATTAATATCATAACAGATCATGCGCGGCGTACATCTCCCGCCGTGGCTCAATCCAAAGACCTCCCAAAGCTCCAAGCGACCTCCACTCGACCCGGGTGGAACGGAAAGGGGCGCGGCCAGGGACAGATAATTGCACCGGGAAAGGGGAACGCCGATGCACCGGACATCGACTTCGAGCGGCCCAGCTCCAGCCATTCGGGAAGGCGTTGGTTGGTTTTTTCCAAAGCCTCACGTTTCATCCACTGCTTTTTCCAACGCCGACTTTTCCCTACCTAATTACCGTGCCCCGAGAATAGAAGATGCAATTCTCTTTCTCCACGACCTTCAAACATCGTGGCCCACCTTCTCTCCCCGCGAACCACTTCTCTTATTGAGCTACAGCTGGCAGGCACGAGGCATGCGAACCGTAGCGCTGCTGATCTCGCCCCTAACAAGACCTGAGTGTCGCCTGTCAATACTGCGCGCTTGCCCTACCGCTTCTTGGTTCCTGGGCTAACTGATGCGAGTTTTGTTACGTTGAACTTTTGCGCCCGTCAATGGTAATTGTCTTGTCCACACCGAATGGGACTGCCCGAGCGCATTAATCTTTCCCAAACAACAAACAATATCGCCTTCCTTCAGATGAGTTCTTACTGGCAGCCGCCCATGAAAAATGCCGCAATGCCGACAGCGAAATCGTGCTCACCGGCCTCTGAGAGCCCAGCAATTCCCGCCCACTGCTCACGGGCGCTTAGTCTGTGCCAATCAACACCACCACTGTGTTTCCTTCATGCTCGTGAACATGCTGTGTCGTATGAATAGAAGCGCAGTGATTGGATTCCTTTGCTGCATCCTACCCGTAAGCTTCTGGAAAAATGTAATAGCTTGGCCAGTGTCTGTGTCGTTAAGTGAAGACCCTCGTCAGTAGATTTCAATCTCGACACTTCTTCATGCCATAGCCTCTATACAACAGTGAAGATGGCTGTTCGCTTTTTAAGTCAGTTTTGCTTAACTTGCGCTGCTTTATACACTCAAAGATTAACAAGTACAGGTCTATTTATATCACTTTTGGCGGCAGGCTCCGCTCTCTTCACGACTGTGTCAGCGCAGCAGAATGCTTCCACTTTTATCTTCTCCGAGACTGTAGCTAATTTCACATTGTCTTTGACCGCCGTCGCCGAGACTGGAGATTTGTGGTTCCGACTGGAAGCTCCGGCTGAGTACGACTGGGTCGCCATCGGAATCGGACCTCAGATGAAAGGCGCCTTGACCTTCATCACATATCCTTCCAAGAATGGCACAGCAGTCACACTCTCACCACGTCTGTCTACCGGGCATACCGAGCCGGAATACAACTCTAACATCAATGCGTACAAGCTGGACATCACAAATCACACAGAGAATTTCATTAACGCGGCAAATGGAGGTGTAATGCAGATGGCATTCGTCTGTAGAAGCTGCATCAATTGGTCAACTCCGCCTTTGGACCTTACAAGCAAGCAAGCTCCGTTCATGTTTGCTGTAGGGCCCATCAGCGATCAAACGGGCGCGCGATGGTTCAACAGCCCGTCGGCACCACTTCGAAGCCATTTGATGTGGGCGCAATTTACAATGGACATGACCGTGGCCACCGTCCAATCCGCAGATGGAGTGACTGTTCCTCAGCTTCAGGATTTCACAGTCGGAGCAAGCGCGAATGCGACCAAAGTCCATAACGATCCGTATGACTATGGCAGTGCATTCCACGCCATCACCATGTGTCTGGCTGTTGGACTATTCATTCCGCTTGATGCTCTCGTATTGAAGTTGTTCCGCAAGATCAAGTTTCACATCTGGATGCAGGGTATCACTTCGACTCTTTTCGTTATCGGACTGGGACTGGGATTCTGGATCGCAACATGGTATTTGAGGGTAAGTTGACAGCCATAGAGAATGCTTATGGGATCAAATGCTTATGTCTATCAGAGTAAGAACTTCGACAGTGCCCACGAGATCCTCGGCTTTATCATGATCCTTTTGATCCTGGCTCAATTATATCTTGGAATCTATCACCATCGCAAGCGAGAGGTAAAACGAAAAGAGTTTGCACCCTCACCTCCGCCTCCACCAGAAAGAAAATCAAAGTATATGTCTCCGGGATTCATTCATAGCATGCTCGGCATTTTTATCTTCTTTCTCGGCATCGTCGAATGTGCTATTGGGTTTGACTTTGCACTTGCTGCGGCTTACAACAAATTATGGGTGCCACTGGTACTGGCTGCAGTCATCCTTCTGCTTTTTGTTTATGGGATTCGGTACTGCTTTGACACAAGTAGAAAGGATCGACAGGAGTTGGAGGAATTAAATCGTCGGAATGCCGAAGCTCGACAGCAGACCTATGGGCAGCCACAGGCATATGGGCAGCCGCAGACATTTGGCCAGCCTCAGCCATTTGGCCAGCCGCAGCCATATGGCGCATTTGGAGCGTATAAGCAGCCTGACGTGGAGATGAGGCCAATGGGAGCCGCGGGACAGGAGTTTGGACAGGTCAACGTCCCTCGACCTTATTGAATATTTTCTTACCATAGAATGCTAGCCATAGATCCCACATATGAATCGGGATCGGGTTATTCGCAACTGGAAAGGCGAACAAAAGCTAAATAACAATAGAAGTCTGTGTTCGTTTCGTACACTCACCATTTGCTCTCAGTTTTGATTTTGTGCATGCTGAAAATCTATCGCCTTGCAGCCTTGCAGCCCTGTCCCGTCAAACCACTACAGCTATTATCGATAGCTGAAGACGGAAGTTTTTCAACTTTCCTAGCGAGCATTCTTTCTCCACCGAGTACGCAAAATGTCGCTCGAGGAGAAGTTGGAGAAGATCAGATCCAATCCAAAGCTTGAGAATCAGCAACAGGTACGTCATGTTTTGCGCAAGTCGGTACCAAGTTTTCAATTTCACTGACGAGCTTTTCCACAGACTCAAATCGTACTCTCCGCTGTCGAGGAAACCCTCCGTGACCAAGCTACCGAGTTCACACCCGTGGCATACTTCTCCGCTCTCCTGTCCCTGTTGAATCAATTCATACAGCCTGGCAAAGGTATTGTAAACAAAGATGTTGCCACAGCCGTCGTCTATCTTCTCGACCTGGTAACTCCAAGCGTACCCGCTCCGCTTCTCCGCTCCAAATTTTCTGAGATATTCACCAAGCTCTCACAAATATCTGTCCAGCCTGACGCAGAGGCCCCTATTCTCAGAGCTGCAACAGGATGCTGGGAAACACTGCTCGTGGCGCAAGATGGCCAGATGTGGGCCCAAACTCAAGCCGAGATCAGCCCACGCAAAGCGGTCACCGGGTTACTGTCAATAGCGCTGGACCACCGGCCAAAGGTTCGGAAGAGAGCACAGGAAGCAATCTCAAAGATTTTGAAGAACCCTCCACCGAGTCCTGCACTTGACCATCCAGCCGCAGACTTGTGTGCGGAGAGCGCGCTGATGACGTTGAAGGCGGTCATCGAAGCAAACAAGAAAGTCAAGAAACACAAGGACCATCATGCACACACACCAAACTCGCTCCATGCGTTGCAGTTGGTAAAAACAGTCGCCACCGCTTCCGGAGGATGGCCTAGCCGAAAGATAGACTCATTATGTGAAGTACTACTAGGAATCTCACGCTCCAGTAACGAATATCTCACAATGGCGGCATTTGAAGTTTTCGAGGTCGTGTTTTCTGGTATGACAGATGAAGCATCGTCTGCCAAACTGCCTCGAGTGCTCGAAGTAATCCTGGACCTTCAACCTTCAGCAAGTGACACGCAGCTCCTTCCGCCGTGGTTTGCTGTAGTGTCTCGCGGCTACGATGTGGCGGCGCAAGTTAGTCCTGAAGACACATTCTTGCAACTACCTGAGGTTTTCAACAAGATTTCACAGTTCCTCAACTCTCAATCACATAACATTCGAGTTTCAGCATCGGAATGCTTGATATCATTCCTCGTTAATTGCATACCGGCATCAATAATAATTGATCCATCGATATACGATGAGAAAGTCCTTGAGAAGCTCGCAAAGATGGTCATAGAGCTCCTACATGTGAAATATCAGTCAGCTTGGATGGAAGTCTTTGGTGTGGTTGGCGCGATGATTGACAATCTTCGATGGAGAGCGACTCCGTATCTTGACGATGCTGTGAAGGCGATTGGAGAACTACGGACTAACGAGTCTTTTATGGGCAAAACCGAAGCCGATGAGGTGTTGAAGAAGGCTATACGCGCGATGGGACCAGATGTCGTCTTGCGCATATTACCACTGAACCTTGGAATCAACACAAAAGAACGCGGAGGTGGCCGGGCATGGCTGCTAACGCTACTGCGAGATGCCGTTTCTAACACCAAACTTGCACACTTCAAGTCGGATTTGATCCCGCTGAGCGAAAAGATGTTTCAGAAGGTCATCGATCACGGTAAAGCAGAGAAGACCGTAATGATAAAAACCTTCGAAACAATTGTGGATCAAATCTGGTCGGCGTTGCCAGGATACTGCGAGCTACCTCTAGACCTTACTTCCGCTTTCGATCAACAGCTCGCTGAGCTCATTTCTACCCTCCTTTATCAAAGGACTGAGCTACGAACTGATCTTTCTCGGGCTCTTCAGAATCTTGTGGATTCTAATAAGAGCTTAATGACCATGACTGGACAAGAAGCCGATCTCCTGCTCTCAAGAGTCTCCAAAGACGACGCTCAGAGAAATCTGGATCATTTAGCATCCTTCGCTGGGAAACTCCTTGCCGTGCTTTTCAACGTCTACACTGAAACTCTACCTTCATATCGCGGACCTCTCCTTCAGTGCATCAACGCATATCTTAGCATTACTCCTGAGAAGGAGCTTAACGAAACATTTTCTCGTGTAGTGGAAATGCTCGAATCATCTCTGACGGAATACAACGGAATGTCGAAGGCTGAAAAGAAGGAAAGCAACCAAGGCCAACAAATGCCACCCATGAGCCATACACTTATGGACATCTTAATCACCATGTCCGCGTATCTCCCTCGATCTTCTTTTGCGCAGCTCTTCAAGATTGCAGCCCTGCTATTGTCGAAGCAAGATGCAAACTTGCAAAAGAAGGCGTACAAGCTCATTCCACGCTTGGCCGAATCCGAAGCCGGTAAGGCTGCGCTTCAGGAGAGAAACGTCGAATTGCAGGCTCTGCTTTTGGCGCAGTCCGAAAACGTCACTTCAGCCGCGCGGCGAGAGAGGCTGGCCGCGATCACGCAGATCGTCGACGACCTCCCCAGCTCCGACCTGCACTTCATTCCGGCGGTGCTGCCCGAAGTGGTGCTTTCGACGAAGGAGAACAACGAGAAGGCGCGGCGCGCCGCCTTCGACCTCCTCGTGTCGATGGGCGAGAAAATGGCCGGCGGTGGCACCGTCATCACCGCCAGAGTGCCCAACATGCCCGCCTCCTCGCCGGCCGCGCCCGCCTCGCTGGACGAGTACGTGACGATGGTGGCGGCGGGCCTGGCGGGCGCGACGGCGCACGCGGTCAGCGCGACGGTCTCCGCGCTGACGCGCATTGCTCACGAGTTCCACGGCGGCGTGGCGGGGGCCACGACGGCGGACCTGGTGGACACGGTGTTCGCGCTGCTGGAGAGCCCGAGCCGCGAGGTCGTGCGCGCCGTCATGGGCTTCGTCAAGGCGTGTGTGCTGGCGCTGCCGCCGGGTGCGCTGCTGCCGCGTCTGCAGGCCCTCGTTCCCGCCCTGCTGCGCTTCCAGCACGAGCACAAGGGCCAGCTGCAGGCTAAGGTCAAGCACATCCTCGAGCGCATGATCAGGAAGTATGGCTATGATGCGGTGGAGAAGGCGACGCCCGAGGCTGATCGCAAGCTCATTGTCAATATCCGCAAAATCCGGGAGCGCAACAAGAGGAAGAAGAGGGGCGGCGTTGCCGGAGAGGAGCGGAGCGTCTCGCCAGAGCTGATCAAGAAGAGGGGATCGTTCAGCAACGAGTATGACCAGGCCGTCTACGGGAGCGACGACGACGAGAGTGGATCCGGTTCGGATGTCAGCGACGATGAAGCGCTTGGCCGGCCGAGGCAGAAGAGAAAGCAAGGCCCGGGAGAGACGTATATTGTTGAAGACGACGACGAACCGCTGGATCTACTTGATCGTAAGGCTCTGGGGAAGATATCATCAACGAGACCGTTGAGAGCACCGACTGTGCCCAAAGGCAAAAAGAAGGCGAGGACAGATGAAGACGGAAAGCTCATTTTCGAAGAAGAGGACGAATTGGAGGATGAGGATATGTTGGATCCTGAGCAGGATATCGGTGATGGGTCTCTTGCTGGTGGTATCAATGCATACGTCGCTGCGATTCGTGGAAGAGACACCGCGAGACGAGGGCAGAGAGGAAAGCTCAAGTTTAGCAATCGGCAGAAAGGTTTCGAGGATGATGAGATAGAGGTCGGTGAGGACGAAGTTGCAGGTGCGATGAAGAAGCTACAGGTCAGAGGTAACTCCAGAGGCATGAATCGACCTAGAGGAGGTGCTCGGGCTGGTATGCAAAAGGCTCGGATGCAGCGAAGAGGGCTAGGGATGGATAAGACGAGAGGAGGTCGAGTTGATAAGGCTCCGAGAGGAAAGATGGGTAGGGTACGCTGAGAATGGTAGGCATATCTAGAAGGTCGAATTCAAAGGAGGTCAGATTTATATCGAACAGACCTTGACATTCACAATGTTGTGATCGATCCTCTAATCATAAAATCCTGACCGTAATCCTCTCCATGCTTTCGCCATGAACTCCTTACATGCTTGCTAAATCTCTGAACCCAATAGAAAACTGGTCCTTTTAGATAACCAGTCAAAATTCTACAGGACTCACTGTACGACCTCATACGCCGAATTGGGCTGCTTACCCTGCAGGCTTTCTTCATTCATCATCGCTGGGTGGTCCCACTTCCTCATCTTCCTCATCCTCGACGACAACATCGTTGCCGACTTGTAGCGAGTATTCCGCCTTCTGCAGCATGATTCTCAAATCCGAATTCCGCGGATCCGCCAGCTCAGCCGGCTTAAGCTTCGCCTTATTCCGTATCCTGGGATCGCAGCCTGCGTCCAGCAGAATCTCCACAATGGGCATGCCGCTCTCCCAGTCGTCCCTGGCGAGGTCGTTGACGTAGCGCACGGCCTTGTGCAGCGGCGTGTCCTTCTCCAGGCGGTCGAGCTCGTCGATCTCGAGGCCCTCCTGGTCCAGCAGCAGGTCCAGGACGTCGTAGTTGCCGTTGGCCGCCGCGATGTGCAGCACACCGCTGCCGATGCCGTCGCGCGCGTGGTTCAGCAGCGACGCGATCTCGTGCGGTGCCTCCTTGCGCCCGAACTGCTTCTCGATGTTGGCGAACACTTCGTGCAGGAGGTCGGTGTTGTTGCGGCGGCAGGCTTCAAGCGTCAGCTCCTTGTTCGAGGCGCCCTGGGCTACGTTAGTGGTCTTTGAATCTATGCGAGCTTTGTTCCAGCTTCGGAGCGAAGTTTTGACTACCTCGTCTTCCGCCATTGTTTGTGTTTTGCAGATTCTGTGGATGCCTGAAGGTTTGAGGAAAGTAATGAGCTGCGTTTACGATGAACGTAAAAGCTGGCGTCGGCGCTTGATCGGCTAGGCGCGCTGCTCGCCTTTCGAATGAGGGAGGGAATTTTAGTGAGAAAATGTACAATTGTGGAAGAGAGACTCTGCTGTGAGGCGTTGCGAGTAGGCCGAAGCCAAAACGTTGAAACTGCAAGTTCGAGACTGATGAGGCTCAGCAGCTTGCGTTGGTTGTCCGTTTTTAGATGTCGGCGATTTGTGTGAAAACACTCCGATACTCCAACATACGCGCGCAAAAGTTTTGCAGAGCTTGACATGTCCTTCATTCAGAATCAAACTAAAAAATGTTGCTATGTAAGTACTCTCAGACCGTATAGCTAACCTTCTCGAGTTCCTAACTAGTGCACTTGCTTCAGTTTGCCCGTCCTGCTCCAACACCTTGACTGTGTCGCGCATATCGAACAGCTCGGATCCTGACGACGATAGTACAAATCACTTCGTATGTCTAACTTGTCCTTACCGATATCCTCTCAACAAACGCTTCTATGAGCGACGGCTACTCAAAAACAAAGAAGTCGACGATATTGTGGGTGGTGCATCACAGTGGGAGAACGCAGCCAAGACAGAAGTACAGTGTCCAAACCAACAATGTGACAATAGAGAGGCGTTTTTCTATCAGTTACAAATTAGAAGCGCGGACGAGCCAATGACAAGCTTCTTCAAGGTGAGAAAGTTGCTAAGGTTGTGTGTTTGAGATTGACCGCTAACGGCGAGCAGTGTACAAAATGTGCGAAGGAATGGAGGGAGTGAGAACACCATCGTGGAGCTAAATCTCTCTCAATTTCACTGATTTTATCCGATATGCTGGAATAACTATGGTAGAAATGCCCACAATAGGGTGGCATTGTACGATTTCAAAGAGAAAATCGCAATATCTACCTACAACAGCTTCCGTCGACCTCATCGCCATACTTCGCTCAAACTCTTTAGTTTCGAAACCTACGCCCAAAGCCACAATCCGCAGCTTTGAGCACCATAGCCATCACCACCAAACAGCCTCCACATCACGCATCCCACCACCCACCACGGCAGCTCACTTCGACCCCCTAACCCACCTCCACGCGCTCTCCTCCAAATTCTTGAGCCCCTCGCCTGCACTCTCCGCCCACCTCTTCGCTTGGCCAACAACACCATCCTCGTCGTCCACGCCTCCCGGATGCGGCAGGCCCGTGGCCGCGTCGTGGAAGCCCGCGTTCTGCGCGTAGCCCGGCGGGTGCTCGAGACTGTGGCGCTCTGTGCCGGCGCCGGTCTCGGCGGGCGAGGGCTGCGGCGGCGGCACGGCAGTGCGCGGCATGGGCTGTGGGAGGGCGGCGGTGGTGGTTGAGCGCGTGGGCGCGGCGTTGGCGGATGGTGGCGCGATGCCGAGTTGTGGAGGCGGCGCGGCTTGGATCGTCGCGGTTGTGGTGTGTGTTGCGGTGACGGTTGGAGGCGCGTTCGCTGCTGGTGCGGCGCCGGGCTGCGGTGCGGGTGGCGAGGACGAGGCGGGTTGGGAAGAGGATGTTGGTGTTGGACGGGCACCGGGTTGCGGTGGAGGTGGGCCTGTGGGCTCGGGTCTGCCGTATGATGCAGCGTCTGTAGTGCGAGTTGGTGGAGGGAGGTCTTGATTCTGTTGGTCTTGTTGCGGTTCAGAATCCTTTGAAGGAGGGTGGAGAGGCTTGTCTTTGAAGATTCGAATTGGAGGCATGATGGCCGGTATTTTGTCGATGGCTGGAATGATGTGGAAGGGTGAGTGGTAAACAGAGGAAGATACAAAGTGGCAGACAGAGTTATATGTGTGAGTACGTATACCTTAGGCGTATCTGCAGTAGAGGACAGATGTGCAGGGTTGAATTGACTCTCTGTTGCTTTCATGCAGGCGGAAGAAGGCGAGGCAGCCGTTGGTCGCTGACGTAGTCAAACGGTGGCTGTGGTGGCGCTGTATCCTATCTTACCGTGTGTGGCCACGCAAATTCCCACCACACAAACAACAACATTACACCACGACGCAGGTTGACGGGGAATTTCCCTCCCAAATCGGTGGCTTTTATCGCCGCTTTTAGCCGAGATTTCCCTTTAATATTCATGGCCTTCGTCCATACACCCTTACTTAGTCCAAGTCTCGAGATGGTAATAGCACCTCCAGCACTCTTTGATACGGCGATATTATTTCCCTATTAAACGTTATTCCTCTGCCAGTGAATACAAACCCGAAGGTCTGATTTGGCAGGGGCCTTAACGGGCCCACTCTTGGCACCCTATCACAGTATGATAGTGGAAGCGTAAGAGATTTAGAGCTAATTACCAAATGCTTTTTGTTGAGCTTCATGTTACTTCCCCAAAAGTTTCATTGCGAACTCCTATGCCATCATTAACCTTGAGTTGGGCCAGAAACAGAGTCAGGATCATCGTAACCGTTATCGTCATCACCGCGAACCTCTCTTTGTTTTTCTCCTTGTCCTTGAACGTCTCTCAAGTTGTGCATTCGACGAAAGTCCTCATATATCAGTCCTGGATCTCCATTCCGCCCATGAATCCAAGGACTAGTCGGTCTATCGTTGTTGGGAAAAGCAGTGTCAATGAGGCTCCTATCACTCTGACCTGGTCCTAGTGGAAAGCGTGTTGCGGGAGGTGTTGAGTATCTAATGGCTTGGTAGCTGCTTCGATTGCTCGGTGCGGCACCAGGGTCGTCAAAATACCCAGGCGACCCGGGTCGGTCATCTCCTCCACCAGCGAAGAATGGAGTGCTGGTTCCAGAACGTACAGCCTCAGGAAGAAGAGGGCTGTCGGTATTGGCGCTTTGGTGGCTGCCGTAGCTAGGGAAGCGTTCATGTCCCGTTGTTCGACCGTGCGGGAATCGTCCGAGCCGCGCAGAGTTGGCGTCTCTGGTGTCAACAGCACCCGTGATTAGAGGGACGTTGCTGGTGAAGCCGGCTCTGGTACCGAGAGCGCCGAGTGCCATCTCCTGGCCGTCTTGTCCTTCATCAGACGACGAGGAGGGCGATGATGAGTCCATCGAAAATATATGACGGTGCCGGCTAGGCCTGCGCTTCTGACCTTTCTCATGCTCAGGCTTGTGAGTGTGTCTGTGATGTTTGACTAGTCCATCGTGGACACACTCGAA
>Ga0335072_10000168_pt1 | contig 141160 bp, 130 predicted proteins | sample Lox_Sample_21_FD_206725 | JGI IMG/M metagenome (GOLD analysis project Ga0335072, IMG submission 206725) | Soil microbial communities from Loxahatchee National Wildlife Refuge, Florida, United States - Lox_Sample_2.1 | ecosystem: Environmental > Terrestrial > Soil > Wetlands | place: USA...
ACCAAAAGCTACTGGCGCAACCAAAACACAGAGCCCGGCCGCTGGCCAGACCCCCCGAACTGAGACCCATATCCCGACTCAGCCAAGACCTATGTCCCGACTCAGCCAAGACCTATGTCCCGACTCATGACAGGGGTCCAGGCTGGGAGAGTCGAACCCTTGACTCGTGCGGCGACCGGAGTGCATGATCGAGAAGTGCTCACCGAACTACCTCAGGGGCGACGAGCCTCGGCCGGATCGTCTGATCGCCTCAGCCGCTCGCTGACGAGCCTGGCGGCCGACGGGCTCCAGCAGCGCCTCAAGCACCCGCTCCAGGCCCGCATCCAGGTTCGCACCTCGTCCCGAACTCCCCGTTCTTCGCCGATATGAGGCGGTTGTTCGAACCCGCTGCGGCCAAAGGCCCGGCCAGCCGTGCTCTCTTAGGATGCTGCCGGCGCTGGCCGTGGCCCTCGTAGCCGGTGCTGATATCCAGGTATCGGGACTGGATCGGTATCGATCCAGTCCGATGGGTCTGTCACGAGAGGTCCCATCTCTCGAAGGCGACGAGCGGCGAGGCGAGAACGCAACCGGCGCCGAATGCTTGCTACCAGCCCGGGAGCAGGCTCATATAGGAGCTCCACGCCATCGGGCATCACGATGAGCACCGGCCGATGCTCATCGAACGCTGCCCGCGCGAATGCCGATCCAAACGTGGGGGAGTCGGCCGCTACGAAGGCCGTCCGATCCGGGTATTCGAAGCGATCTTCCATCAACGCCGCTAGGGGCCCTGACGAGGCGCGTGCGATCGGCAGAGGTGCCTCGTCGATGAAGTCATCGAAGTAGGATTCGAGTGTCATAGTTGCCAGCTCGCGATGATCGATTCCGAGGCTCGCACCAGATAGGCGACGGCCTTTGGGAGGACGTCACGCGCATCGCCCATTCCAAAGGATACGGCATCCCTCTTGAGGTCTCCAGCGTATCGGTGCATGTGGTGCATGTCGTGAGCGTTGTCGATCAACCGAATCGTGTGCCACCGACCATCTCGCAATAGCTGAAGCATTGCCGCGTAGCGCGTCATTGGCTTACCGCCGTGGCGAACCAAGATGCGAGCATCCTCACGTTCCAGCGGCACGATCCACTCGCGGTCGAACTCCATCGTCGGCCAGACTGGCGGATTGCTCGGACGCGCTCCTGGGCCGCACGCTGAAGCGCCGTTCGTGCAGCTCCTTGATGCGCTGCCAGGCAGGATCAGAGTGCGAACGTCGTCCCGCGATCCCCGTCCAGCTTTCGCGCAAAATACACCTTTGGATGTGTATCCTTTGGTGTATGCGAACGAACATTGAGATCGACGACCGCGTGCTTCACGAAGCCCAGGAGCTGATCGGGGCACGCACGAAGCGCGAGGCGGTCGACGTGGCGTTGCGCGAGCTGGTTGCGCGCCATCGGCGTATAGGCGTGCTTGATCTGCGGGGGCGTGTCCGGTGGCAGGGCGACCTTGACGAAAGCCGCCGCGGACGCTCGTGATCGTCGTCGACACGAGCGTCTGGATCGACGTTCTGAACGAGCGGGACTCGCCTCAGGCAGTACGTTGCGTCGAGCTGATCGAGGCAGGAGAGCCGATCGCGCTCACCGACATTGTGTTCACCGAGATTCTCCAGGGCTTTGGCTCTGACAGGGAAGCACGCCTCGTCGAAGGTCACCTGAAGGCATTTCCAGTGCTGCGTCTCGATGGCTTGGACGACTTCGCCCTGGCAGCAGAGCTGTACTGTCGCGCCCGTCGCGCGGGGGTGACGATCCGCAAGACGCTCGACTGCCTGATCGCCGCGCCCTGCGTGCGCACGGGGGCGCCCATCTTGCACGCCGATGCCGACTTCGACAGGCTCGCAGACTGCACGCCGCTACGGCTCTATACCTGACGACGCTCACGCAATCGCATTGCGTGCAGCTCGCGGATGCGCTCCCAGGCAGGGGCATGTTTCGAGAGTCGTCCCGTTAGTCCCGTTGATCACCTGTCAGCGCGCGACGTCCACCGCTATGTTGCTGCGACGGGTCAGGCCGACAAGCAAGCTGAGGTCGTGCGGGTCGCCGGTGATGATGGTCACTGCGCATTTATGGCTCAATTCCTCGGCTATGGCAACAACCTGCGCATCGGTGGTCGAGATCTCCCGGCGCGACTGTCAAGCAGAAAGTCGCGCCTGGGACGGCTGGTCACTCGGGCCAGGCGTCAGCGCGGCGCTGCAGCTCGGGTAGGCGCTTAGAGGGATCGGCGCCTTCGGCTACGAGCTCCTCGCGCAACCGCTCGAGGCGAGCACGTTGAGCATCGCGGAGCTTGGGATCCTCCGCGGGGTGCTGCTCGGCGTGGGATGCGGCGGCGGCCTCCATCGCGGCCATTGTAGCCGCCATGGGGGAGCAGCTATGACCCTGCACGGAAGCGCTGGGCGTGGAGTTCCCTGATTCGCTGCCAGGCAGTGTCGGGGTTCGAGCTTCGTCCCGCCCAGTCGGGGTGGGCCGCCTACGGTGGCTTGATCTACCTGCTCCGACGTTGCGCGCAACTCGTGCGTCAAGGCGTCTCGATCCTTGCGTCTGCGTTCTGCATGCGCGAGCATTTTGACCGCGTTGCGCTTCGTGCGCCAGCGGCGATGGCCACTGCGATTGGGAGTGGGTCGATTCGGCGCCGTGGACGCCGCGCGACGTCGCAGGCTGGGGACCCTAGAATCCCGAGCCATGACGAGGCATCGGGTGGGCCGGCTGGGAGCGGTGGCGGCGCTGTTGGCGACGACGCTGCTGGCGCTCGGCGGCATGGCGGCCGGCGCGGGCGCCTACAGCGCGGGCTGCGGCGAGATACCGATCGTGTACGGGATCCCGCCGTGGGGCTTTCACACGGGCCCGCCGCTGGGCGCGACGGGCAGCTACGCGCGCGGCCACGGCGACATCGATCTCGACGCGGGCACGGTGTCGGGTGTGATCTGCCAGGAACGCCGCTTCCGCGGCCAGCCGACCCGTGCGATCACGATGACGGTGGAGCATCACCTGGTGTACCACTCGCACTACGCGACGATGTGGGGCTATCCGGGCAACATCATGAAGATCGTGGTGCGCGTGCAGGCGAGCGACGACCCCGGCTGCGAAGTGGGCACGGTGGGACGCGCGACCCTCTTTGCGAGCTACAACGGCGTGCGCAGCGACAGCGTGCAGTTCTTCTTCCCCGCGGCGTGCGGAGACCAGGCGCACCTCTACCACGGCTCGCAGGTGAACAACCAGGTTCCGCCGCTCTGATGTGCGCTGTGGACCCGGCCGGGTAGGCGCCAAGCGGGCCTTCAGCCCCGAGGAGTGGGTTCGACTCCCACCGGGTCCGCTCCCGCCGGCCGCGCGGCCTACGCCTCGCCGGCCGCGCGGCCTACGCCTCGGCGCCCGCGCGATCGTCGCCGGGCGGGGACAGCGCGGGCCCGCTGTAGGGGTAGGAGTTGGTGAGCAGCAGCAGGTAGCCGTGGGTCTGCGTGGCGTAGCGCAGCGCGAGCGCGCCGGCGTTGCGCAGGCCGAGGGGCATGCGTCCGGTGGCGAGCGCGGCGAACCAGCCGAGGAAGGCGGCGGCGGCGAGCAGGCTGCTGTAGGCGCTCTCGAGCAGCAGCGCGGGCAGCGCGAGCAGGATGCGTAGGGCGACGCCCCAGCGGTTCTGCGCGGCGGGCGGGGCGATGTGCGCGTCGATGGCGTAGCCGGGACGGCCGCTGAAGGAGGGGAAGGGGTTGGCGAGCAGGTAGAGGTAGGCGTAGACGTGGGTTTGGTAGCGCAGGTAGGCGGCGAGGAAGCGGTGCAGCGCCTCGGGCGAGCGGCCGCGTGCGAGCGTGGCGAACCAGCTGGCGATGACGGCGAGGTAGGCGGCGAGCGACCACAGCGCGAGCCAGACGAGGTGTGGCAGTGCGAGCAGCACGCGCACCAGCACGGTGAGCCGCGAGCGCGCGAGCTCGTCGCCCACGCGCAGCTGGATGGGGTCGTCGCTGCGCACGGGCAGCGGGATGGCGGTGAGCGGGTCGCTGCAGGGGTAGCGGTCGGTCAGCACGAACAGGTAGGCGTCGAGCTGTGCGGCGTAGCTGAGCGCGTAGGCGATGGCGTCGCGCAGCCCGCGCGGCAGGCGCGCACGCGCGAGCGCGGCGAACCAGCCGAGGAAGGCGGCGGCGCCGGCGAGCCCGAAGCTGGAGCTGAAGCCGTAGCTGCGCGCGCCGCCGGACAGCAGCGCGCTCGAGATGATCAGCGCTGGGACGGCGAGCACTATGCGGAAGGCGACGCTCCAGCGGTTCTGCGGGGCGGGCGGGTCGATGTGCACGTCGATCGGATAGCCGGGCTGGCCGAGGAAGCCGGGATAGGGCTCGGCGGCGAGCAGCAGGTAGGCGCCCACGTGCACGGCATAGCGGACGTAGGCAGCGAGGAAGCTGTGCAGGCGTCGAGGCGGGGTGCCGGCGAGGAGCGTGGCGAGCCAGTTCAGGACGACGGCGACGAACGCGGCGATGCCCCACAGGCCCAGCCACACCAGGTGGGGGATGACGAGCAGCGCGCGCAGGAAGACGGTGAGGCGCGAGCGCCGCAGGTCGTCGGTGACGAGCAGGCGGACGGCGGGATCTGCCATGTGACATTGGTAACGCAGGGGTCGGATGGCGCGCGCAGCGGATGGCGCGCGCAGCGGATGGCGCGCGCAGCGGACGGCGCGTGATGCGGACGGCGCGTGATGCGGACGCGCGTGATGTCATATGTTCCCCAGATGTCCGGTGGACGCCTGGAGGGCAAGGTGGCGTTGATCACGGGCGCGGCCGGCGGCATCGGCGCGAGCACGGCGCGCGCGATGGCGGTGGAGGGCGCGAGCGTGCTGCTGACGGACGCGGACGGCGAGCGCGCGCAGCGGCTGGCGGGCGAGCTGGGCGAGCGCGCGCGGGGGCGCGCGCACGACGTGCGCAGCGAGCAGGAGTGGGAGCAGGTGCTGGCGTGGGCGCAGGAGCGCGAGCACGGCGTGGACGCGCTGGTGAACAACGCGGGCGTGTTCCTGGCGGCGCCCTTGGCGGAGACCTCGCGCGAGGACTTCGCGCGGGTGCTGGAGGTGAACCTGACGGGCGTGTTCCTGGGCATGCGCGCGCTGGCGCCGGCGATGGCGCGGCGCGGCGGCGGCTCGATCGTGAACGTGTCGTCGGTCGCGGGCCTGATGGGCAGCCCCTACCTGAGCGCGTACGCGGCGAGCAAGTGGGGCGTGCGCGGCCTGACGAAGGTGGCGGCGAAGGAGCTGGCGCGCGCGGGCGTGCGCGTGAACTCGGTGCACCCGGGGCAGATCGACACGGACATGAACGCGCGCCAGCGCGAGCAGACGCCGGAGCTGGTGGACAGGCTGATCGCGGGCATCCCGATGCGGCGCATCGGCAGCCCGGAGGAGGTGGCGAGCGCGATCGTGTTCCTGGCCTCGCAGGAGAGCGCCTACGTGACGGGCGCGGAGCTGGCGGTGGACGGCGCGACGAGCGCTTGACGGCGCGACGAGCGCTTGACGGGCGCGCGCCGGGGGCGTGCGCGCCGGAGAGGTGTGAAGTGATCGACCAATCAACGGATGGGAGCGGCGGATGAGCGCGACGAACACGCAGGTGCGCCTGGCGGCGAGGCCGCAGGGCTTGCCGAAGGAGTCGGACTGGGAGATCGTGGAGGAGCCGCTGGCTGCTCCGGGCGAGGGCGAGTTCCTGGTGCGCATCTCGCACCTGTCGCTGGACCCGGCGATGCGCGGCTGGATGAACGCGGGCGCGTCGTACATCGAGCCGGTGCAGCTCGGCGCGGTGATGCGCGCGGGCGCGGTGGGCGAGGTGGTGGAGTCGCGCCACCACGGCTTCGCGGTGGGCGAGCACGTGACGGGCGCGCTGGGCGTGCAGGAGTATGCGCTGTCGGACGGCGCGGGCGTGAGCAAGGTGGACCCGTCGCTGGCGCCGCTGCCGACGTATCTGGGCGCGCTGGGCATGACGGGCATGACGGCGTACTTCGGGCTGCTGGACGTGGGCGGCGCGCGGGAGGGCGACACGGTGGTGGTGTCGGGCGCGGCGGGCGCGGTGGGCAGCGTGGCGGGCCAGATAGCGAGGATCAAGGGCTGCCGTGTGGTGGGCATCGCGGGCGGCGGATCGAAGTGCGCGTGGATCACCGACGAGCTGGGCTTCGACGCGGCGATCGACTACAAGGCGGAGAACGTGGCGGCGGCGCTGCGCGAGCAGGCGCCGAAGGGCATCGACGTGTACTTCGACAACGTGGGCGGCGAGATCCTGGACGCGGCGCTGACGCGCCTGGCGCGCGGCGCGCGCATCGTGATCTGCGGCGCGATCTCGCAGTACAACGCGACGGGCGCGGTCAAGGGCCCGGCGAACTACCTGGCGCTGCTGGTGGCGCGGGCGTCGATGACGGGGATGGTGATCTTCGACTACGTGCAGCGCTTCCCGGAGGCGGCGCGCGAGCTGGCGGGCTGGCTGGCGGACGGCCGCCTGATCTCGCGCGAGGAAGTGGTGGAGGGCGGCGTGCGGGCGTTCCCGGGGACGCTCTTGCGGCTGTTCGCGGGCGAGAACACCGGCAAGCTGGTGCTGCGCGTGGACTGAGCGCGGCGCTCAGGCCAGCTCGTCGAGGTGCGCCGGGGCGGGCGGCTGCGGTGCGCGCGGCTCGCGCTCCTCGGCACGCGCGCCGGCGGCGTGCTGTGCGTAGGTGCGCGCGACGGCGGCGCCTGCGAGGGCGGGGCGGCCGCCTTCGCGGCGGGCGAGACGGCGGCGCTCGAGCTCGCTGCCGATGGCCGTGTGAGGGGCGGTGGCGAGCGCCAGCAGCGCCTCCTCGCGCGAGCGGTGCAGCGGGATCAGGCTGGCGACGCCGACGATGTCGAAGATGCGCAGCACGCGCTCGTTGTGGCTGGCGCAGACGACGCGCACGGAGCCGCCGCCGGCCTGCTGCGCGCGCATGAAGGCGCCGACGAGCTCGCCGATGGCGGTGGAGTCGATGAAGGTGACCTCGGAGAAGTCGAACACGAGGTTGGTGCGCCCGCCTGCGAGCTGGTCGAGCACCTGCCGGCGCAGCAGCGGGCTGGAGGTGTAGTCGAGCTCGCCGCTGGCGATGAGCAGCGCCGCGCCGGGGACCTCCTGTTGTGCGTCCTCGCCGATGAAGAACATTGCTGTGGTGGGGGTTGGACCGGCTGGAAGCACCCTCCCGACCGGGCCACTGCACCGTTACCCGCTGGGCGGCGTGCCGAAACGCGGCCGCACGCGGCTGACGTTGCGAGATGGTGATCGGCCCTCGACTTGGCAATTTGGAACAGTTACGATTCCGATATGGGGAGGGCTGGGTCTGGGGAGGGCCGGCAGCGCACGGAGGCGTCCATGGACGTGCCGATCGGCGGTGGGCGGGCGCTGGCGGCGGCGCTGGCGCTGGCGGCGCTGTGGACGGTGCTGGCGTGGGGCGGCGCTTGCGCGCCGGCGAGCGCGCACAAGGTGCGAGAAGCGGGCAGCGCGCGCGTGTGCGCGGCGGCACGGGCGCCGGCGGCGAGCTGCACGGCGGTGCGGCTGGACGCGTCCTCGCTGTCGCGGCGCGAGCTGCGCGCGGCGGCGGCGCGCCAGGCGGCTGAGCGGGCGGCGGGCGTGCGTCCGGCGGTCACCTACAAGGAACCGTTTCCCGGCTACCTGACGCCGCAACTGCTGCACGCGGCGTACTCGCTGCCCTACGAAGGCTCATCGTCGGCGGCGCAGACGATCGCGGTGGTGGACGCGTTCGACGACCCCACGGCGGAAGCGGACCTGGCGGTGTACGACGAACAGTTCGGCTTGCCGGCGTGCACCACCGCGAACGGCTGCTTCCGCAAGCTCGACGAGCAGGGCCGCGCGAGCCCGCTGCCGCAGGAAGACGGCGAATGGGCGAGCGAGATCTCGATCGACGTGCAGATGGCGCACGCGATCTGCGAGGGCTGCGACGTGCTGCTGGTGGAGGCGAGCAGCGAAGAAATGAGTGACCTGGGCGCGGCGGTGAACACGGCGGTGCAGGCGGGCGCGACGGAGATCAGCAACTCCTACGCGACGCCGGAGGAAGCGGGGCTGGCGAGCTACTTCACGGAACTGGCGGCGGCGGACTACGAACACCCCGGCGTGGTGATCACGGCGGCGTCGGGGGACTGCGGCTACCTGGACGAGGAGTGCATCGGCGCGCCGGGCGCGGCGAACTTCCCGGCGGACTCGCCGGCGGTGGTGGCGGTGGGCGGCACGGAGCTGACGAGCAAGAACGGCAAGTGGGCGAGCACGGTGTGGAAGGGCTCCGGCGGCGGCTGCAGCGCGCTGTTCGCGACGCCGCCGTGGCAGGAAGCGGCGGCCGGCTACGAGGCGACGGGCTGCGCGGGGGCGCGCTCGCTGGTGGACGTGGCGGCGGTGGGCGATCCGAGCACCGGCGTGGACGTGTACGACAGCACCCCGGAAGGCAGCGGCGAGCCGACGGGCTGGGGCGTGTGGGGCGGCACCTCGGTGGCCTCGCCGATCGTGGCGGCGGAGTTCGCGCTGGCGGGGGGCGCGCACGGCGTGGGCTATCCGGCGGCGACGCTGTACTCGCACCTGGGCGAAGCGGGCTCGCTGTACGACGTGACGAGCGGCGCCAACGGGTCCTGCTCGACGAGCTCGTGCGAGGCGAGGAGCGGCTTCGACGGGCCGTCGGGGGTGGGCAGCCCGCTGGGCCTGGGCGCGTTCGCGGTGAGCGGCGCGCCGGTGAACGTGTCGCCGCCGGCGATCTCGGGGGTGGCGGAAGAGGGGCAGACGCTGGTGGCGCAGCCGGGCAGATGGACCAACGCGCCGACGTCGACGGGCTACCAGTGGCTGCGCTGCAAGGGCGGCAGCTGCGCGGCGATCGCGGGCGCGACCGCGGGCGACTACGAGCTGGGCGCGCAGGACGTGGGCGCCACGATGGTGCTGCGCGAAAGCGCGGCCAACGCGGACGGGCAGGGCGTGCCGGCGGACTCGCAGCCGACGGCGACGGTGGCCGGCGACGCGCTGTCGCTGTTGCGCTTCTCGCCGAAGTCGGGCATCACGGGCTCGACGGTGACGATCTACGGCACGGGCCTGCGCAACGCCACCGGCGTGCAGTTCGGCTCGCTGGCGGCGCAGTTCACGGTGCTGTCGGGGACGGAAGCGCAGGCGGTGGTGCCGGACGGGGCGCGCAGCGGCAAGCTGACGGTGGCGACGCCGACGGGCAGCGTGAAGGGCAAGGCGAAGTTCCAGGTGACCTTCTCGATCACGTCGTTCTCGCCGCGCAGCGCGGGCGCGGGGGCGACGGTGACGATCAAGGGCGTGGGCTTCTCCAAGGGCTCGAGCGTGAGCTTCGACGGCGTGGGCGCGACGGTCGTGTCGGCGAGCGCGAAGAAGATCAAGGCGGTGGTGCCGGCGGGCGCGGGCGAGGGGCCGATCTCGGTGAGCAACGAGGCGGCGCCGGCGGGCACGGTGTACAGCGCTGAAGACTTCAGGCCGTAGGCGCAGGCGCCGCGGACGGCACGCCCCGCGCCATCGCGCTCAGCTGGCGCCCTGCTCAGCCGAGACGCCGCTCAGCCGGCGCCCTGCTCTTCCTCGGCGCTGACGGCGAAGACGATGTGGCGGCGGGCGAGGCTGAGGAACGGGTGCAGCTCGGTGGGCCCGCCGTCGAGCGGGGCGATGGTGACGTCGGTGAGCGTGATGAAGTCGCGCTCGGCGGCGTTGAGCACGTCGGAGACGCGGCTGCGGTAGCCATCGCGGGCGAGCGTGATGGCTCCCTCGATGCGGTGGCGCTCGGTCTCGATCCTGATGCGCTCGGTGCGCTGGTCGAAGGAGGCGGGGTCGCTGGCGGCGGGCAGCTCGTCGGGGCTCACGGCGTCCATTATCGACGCTGGCGCGCGTGCGCTCAACGGAGAGCCGGCGCGTGCGCTCGGCGAGCGGTCCGGCGCGAGCTCGCGGGCACGGCGGCGAACGCGCTCAGCGGCGCAGCAGGTAGCGGCGCTCGACGGTGGTGCGCAGCCCGGTGGGGCCGGCGGCGACGATGCGCACGTGCACGAGCAGCGCGGTGTGCGCGCCGAGCGCGCGGCGCAGCCGCCGCAGCGCAGTGGGCCCGAGCGCGAGGCGCAGGCGCGCGGGCGCCTGTGCCCGCAGCGGACGGGCGGCGGCGATCAGCGGCACGGAGCGGCGGCGCCCGAGCGGCGAGAGCGTGGCGGTGGCGAGCACGCGGCAGCTGCGCTTGCAGCTGACGGCGAGCGTGAGCGCGCGCCGCGCGAGCAGCGGCGCGGTGCGCGCGAGCTTGACCTCGAGCGCGGGCGCGACGTCGAGCGGCGGCGGCCAGGAGCCTGGGGCGAGGCAGCCGCTGGCGGCGGGGTCGGCCATGGTGAAGCGCTGCACGCGGTTGTTGTTGGTGTCGGCGACGTACACGGCGCCTTCGCAGCCGACGGCGATGGCGGCGGGCTGGGAGAGCTGGCCGGGGTCGCTGCCGCGCTGGCCCCACTTGTAGAGGAAGCGCCCGTCGCCTTCGAACGCCTGCACGCGGTCGTTCTCGCTGTCGAGCACGTAGACGCGCCCGGCGGCGTCGACGGCGATGCCGTCGGGCGAGCGGAAGTGCCCGTCGGCGGTGCCTTTGACGCCCCATTCGGCGAGCTGTGCGCCGCCGGCGGAGAGCTCGAGGACGCGGTCGTTGCCGGTGTCGGCGACGTACACGTCGCCGGAGGGCGCGACGGCGAGCGCGCCGGGCTGGTCGAACTGGCCGGGGCCGGCGCCGGCGGCGCCGTTGCCTTCGTCGGCGCCCCACCTGGCCTGCAGCGCGCCTTCGGGCCCGTAGACGAGGATGCGGTTGTGTTGGGTGTCGGCGACGTAGGTCTGCTTGGTGGCGGGCGAGACGGCCACCGACCGGGGGCCTGCGAGCTGCGCGCCGCCGCGCTCGGCGGGCCCGCCGATTTCGCCGAGGTAGGCGCCGTCGCCCCACAGGCGCACAAGCCGCTGGTTGCCGGCGTCGGCGACGTACACCGAGCCGGCGCCGTCGACGCCGATGCCGGCGGGCGCGGAGAAGCCGCTGTCGACGCCGCCGGCGAGCGTCCACTGGCCGAGGTAGGCGTAGCTGCCGGCGGCGAAGCGCTCGATGCGGCCGTCGACGGTGTCGGACACGAGCAGGCCACCGTCGGGCTGCACGGCGAGGCCGGTGGGCGCGGTGAGCTGGCCGGGGCCGCGTCCGGAGAGGCCGAACGAGCGCAGGTAGCGGCCTTCGGGGTCGAACACCTGGATGCGGTCGTTGGCGGTGTCGGCGACGTAGGTGTCGCCGGCGGGGTCGCTGGCGAGCGCGCGCGGGAACTCGAGCTGTGCCGGCCCGGAGCCTTCGCCGCCCCAGGCGCGGGCGAAGCGCAGCTGCGGCGTGAGCTCGACGACGCGGTCGTTGCTGTCGTCGGCGACGTAGACGTGGCCGGCGGCGTCGAGCGCGACGCCGTAGGGGAAGCCGAACTGCCCGGCGCCTTCGCCCTGGCTGCCGGCTTCGCCTTCGTAGGCGCCGTCGGCGCTGAACTTCTCGACGCGGTGGTTGTCGTCGTCTGAGACGATCACCTCGCCTTCGTCGGCGGCGACGCCGCGGGGGTAGGAGAACTGCCCGGGCGCGGAGCCCTTGCTGCCCCAGGCGAGCGCTTCGCCGCCTGCGAGGTTGAAGCGCTCGATGCGGTCGTTGCCGGAGTCGGCGACGTAGACGTATTGCCCGGCCACGGCGATGCCGCCGCCGGGCGGCTGGCTGGGCTTCTGCGAGGAGCCGAAGGAGAACTGGCCGAGCGCGGAGCCGCGCTTGCCCCACTGCGTGATGAAGTCGCCGTCGGGCCCGAACTTCTCGATGCGGTCGTGGCTGGAGTCGACGACGTAGACGTCGCCGGCGGCGTCGACGGCGAGGCCGCCGATCGGCCCGAACTGGCCGGGCCCCGCGCCGTAGGTGCCCCACTGCGTCTCGAACTGCCCGGCGGCGGTGAACTTCTGCACGGCGTAGCTGAGCTGGTCGGCGACGTAGACGTCGCCCTGGGTGTCCACGGCGACCGCCTCGGGGAAGCGCAGCACGCCTTCGCCGCGCTGGCCGATGCTCTGCACCTGCGTGTAGGGGCAGCCTGCGCGACCTGAGCCTGGGCAGGCTTCGGGCTGCTGGCCGGCGCCTTCGCGGGGCGCGCCGGGCGTCGCGCCTTCGCGGCCTGCGGGCGCGGAGCCGGCGCCTTCGGGGTCTGCGAGCGCGGCGGCGGGGGCCCACAGCAGGAACGCGCCGGCGCAGGCGCACAGCGCGACCAGGATGGCGAGCGCGCGCGGCGCGGGGGCGAGCGTGGGGGACGGAGGGCGCACGATCGTGTGATGAGAACACGACCGCGCCGCGCATGTCGCGCTGGCCTACGGCGTGATGCGCTCGGGCGCGACGGCCTCGCCGGGGCGCGCGGGCAGCCCGGCGCGGGCGACGGGCCCGGCGCCGACGCGCCCGGCGCCGGTGGGGCGGTTGCGCTCCTCGCGGACGATGTAGAGCGGGCGGTGCTTGACCTCGTCGTAGATGCGCCCGACGTACTCGCCGATGACGCCGAGCGCGATCAGCTGCATGCCGCCGAGCAGCAGGATGGCGATGGTGATGGAGCCGAAGCCGGGCAGGTAGGAGCCGGTGAGGCGCAGGGCGACGACGACGGGGATGAGCACGAAGGCGACGCCGGCGCAGAGCATGCCGAGGTAGGTGGCGAGCTGCAGCGGCAGGTGCGAGAAGGAGGCGATGGCGTCGAGCGAGAAGCGCAGCATCTTGCGCAGCGTGTACTTGGTCTCGCCGGCGTGGCGCGCGTCGCGCTGGTAGGAGACGGCGGTCTGCGTGAAGCCGACCCACACGGTCATGCCGCGCAGGAAGCGGGAGCGCTCGGTCATGGCGAGCAGCGCGTTCAGCGCGCGCCGGTCGAGCAGGCGGAAGTCGCCGGAGTTGGGCTCGAGGTCGACCTGGGCGAGCTTGTCGAACAGCTTGTAGAACCAGGAGGCGGTGGCGAGCTTGAAGGCGGTCTCGCCCTCGCGCTGCTTGCGCACGGCGTAGACGACGTCGGCGCCCTGGCTCCACTGGGCGATCATGTCGGGGATCAGCTCGGGCGGGTCCTGCAGGTCGGCGTCGATCATGGCGACGACGTCGCCGACGGCGTGCTCGAGCCCGGCGGTGAGCGCGGCCTGGTGGCCGAAGTTGCGCGACAGGTGCACGACGCGCACGCGCGGGTCGGTGGCGGCGAGCCGGTCGAGCAGCTCGGGGGTGCGGTCGCAGCTGCCGTCGTTGACGAGCACCAGCTCGAACTCGTAGTCGGCGACGGCGGCGCAGGTCCTGGATACGAACTGCTCGATCAGCTGCTCCTCGTCGTAGACGGGCGCGACGACGCTGAGCAGGGCGGGGGTGCGAGGTTGAGGGTGGGCCATCGGTTGTGGTGCTCGACCGGCGGGCGGCGGTGCGTTGACGTTCACGCAATCTTGAGCGCAGCTGTTAAGCCAGCGCTCAATTTATCGTGCATGCTGTCTATGGATGGCTCCAGTGCAGGCTGAGGACGGCGTGTCGAGCGCGCGCGGCGCGCGCGCGAGGCGGCTTGCGGCGCACCCGCGCATGCCGGTGGCGGTGCAGTTCGTGAAGTTCGGCATCGTGGGCGTGTCGAACACGCTGCTGACGCTGGCGGTGTACACGGTGCTGCTGAAGGTGCTGGGCGTGTGGTACCTGGCGGCGTCGGCGATCGGCTTCGTGGCGGGCGCGGTCAACGGGTTCCTGCTGAACCGCCGCTGGACCTTCCGCGAGCACGTGGGCGACGCGCTCACGCCGGTGCGCTGGGGCGTGGTGCAGACCTGCGGCCTGGGCGTGAACGAGGGGCTGCTGTACATGCTGGTGCACGACGCGCAGCTGGACAAGCTGGTGGCGCAGGTGTGCGCGACGGCGGTGGTGACGGTGAGCACGTTCTTCGCCAACCGCGCGTGGACGTTCCGTGCGCATGCGCCGGTGGCGGTGGGAGAGGCTGACGTTTAAGGGGGTCGCGGGCGGCAGGCGCGCGCGGGCGGCGGATTGCGACGGTGGTGGCGCGCAGGCGCGGGGCGTGCGTTGCGCGCTCGTGCGCGGCGTCAGCGGAAGACGGCGAGCAGCGACAGCCCGGCGGGGATGCGCCCGCCGCGGGCGATGACGGCGGCCTCGAGCGCGAGCGGGCGCTCGAGCAGCCAGTTTGCGGGCTGCGGCGGCACCCACAGGTCGAGGCTCGACTCGGTGGTCTTGGCGTTGACGCGGTCGAGCACGCGCAGCGCGATGGCGACGGGCAGCAGCAGCGAGTTGAAGTGGGTGGTGCGCAGCTGGCGCCAGCCGGCCTGCTCGGCGACGCGCCGCAGCGAGCGGGTGCTGTAGCGGCGGAAGTGGTGGTTGATCTCGTCGTGGCCGCTCCACAGCCACTGGTAGGCGGGGACGGTGACGAGCAGCGCGCCGCCGGGCCGGACCACGCGCCTGAGCTCGCGCAGCGCGGCGAGGTCGTCCTGCAGGTGCTCGATCACGTCGAGCGTGAGGGCGAGGTCGAAGCTGTGTTCGGCGAACGGCATCTCCAGCATCGAGCCGGCGATGACCTCGCCGACGTGGCGCCGGCGCGCGAGCTCGACGCTGACCTCGGACAGCTCGATGCCGGTGACTGCGCCGCGGCGGGCGAGCTCGACCATGTTGCGCCCGCTGCCGCAGCCGGCGTCGAGGATGCGGATCGGGCTCCCGCCGTCCGCCAGCTCGAGTCGGTCGAGCACCCTGTTGATTACGGTGCGCCTGCCGCGGTACCACCAGTGACGGTCCTCGGCCTGGTGGGTCTGACGCTCGTAGTCCCTGTCCATCCGCCTCTCATCCTCTCCTAAGAGCGTGCGCTTCGCGGCGCGCCCCGGCGCTGGCGCGCGTCACGCGCGGGGCTGCGCGGCGCGCACGGCGTACTCGATGCGGCCGGCTTCGCCCTGCCAGGCGGCGATGGCGCGGTCGCTGCCCGGATCGAAAGCCAGCGCGGCGTGTTGCACGGGGCCGGGCGCGGCCACCTGTTCGGGGCCGGCGAACGGCACGCGCCGGGGACGCGCGGGGAAGCCGCGCGCGGCGAGCAGCTGCTGGCGCGCCTCCTCGCCCGCGCCGGCGGCGCCGGCAAGCGGCTGGCTCCACAGCAGCATCGCTTCGCCGGCGGGTCCGGGCGCGAGCGCGGCGAGCAGCGCGTCGTTGTGCTGCGCGGCGATCGTGGTGCGGGCGCCCACGCCGTCGAGGTGGACGGGCGCGACGCGCACCACCCACTCGCCGGCGGCGGCGCCGGCCCAGGCGAGCACCACGCTCTCGGAGCTGAGGCGCACCAGCGTGGGCGAGGCGGCGGGCGCGCTGAGCGCGTGCGGGTCGCGGAAGCGCTCGAGCAGCTGCGGCGCGCCGAAGCGCACGCCGAGCGCGGAGCGGTCGACGTAGACGGCGGTTTCTTCGCCGAGCTGCTCGGAGAAGGCGACGATGCCGCGACGGTCGTCGCTGAGCACGGCGGCGAGGTGCACGTGGGCATGCGCCGGCGCGAGCCGCTGCGCGGCCGGCGGCGGCCCGCCCTTGGTGGTGATGAGGCGCGCGTAGATGCCGCCGGCGGCGCTCCACACGAGCAGCGCTTCGCCGCGGAAGTCCATCGCCAGCGTGACCGCGCGCGGCCGCGCGCGGCCGCCGGCGGCGAGGGCGGTGTGGGTGGTGCGCGCGAAGGCGCGCTGGAAGAAGCGCTCCTCGTACACGCGGAGCGCGCGGCGCCCGGCGGCGCCGGCGCCCGCTCCGCCGGAGCCCGTGCTTGCTGCGCCCGCGCCGGAGCCTGTGCTTGCGCCGCCCGCCCCCGCGCCGGCTGCGCCGGAGCCGGTGCTTGCGCCGGTGGCGAGCGTGACGTCGCCGAGGTAGGCGGTGGCGAGCGCGAGCGGCTGCTGCGCGCGATTGCCGAGCGCGAGCGCGGCGAAGGGGCCGCCGGCGGCGCCCTGGACGACGAGCGCGCCGTCGCCGGCTGCCCCACGCGCGTCGCCGGCCGCCTCGCGCACATGCGATCCTGCGCCTGCGTCAGGACCGGCGGCGCCGGCGATCAGGATCTGCCCGTGCGGCGCGCCGGTGGCCAGCAGCGTGCCGCGCGGCGCGAGCGGGCGCCCGGCGCTGGTGCGGGGCGCCGCGCCCGGCCCCGGCAGGTCGCCGGGGCCGACGCGCGCGACGCGTGCGCCCTCGCCGCCGGCGCAGCCCGCGCCGGCGCTCCAGACCAGCGCACCGGGACCGGTGGCGTGGCTGGGGCTGTCGCTGGGGAACACCACCCGCGGGCCGCCCGTCGCGGCGCACGCTTCGAGCGTGGCCGGCGAGGACCACAGCGAGCCCGCCTGCGGTGCGCCTGCGCCGGCGGCGGCGGTCTGCGGTGCGCCTGCGCCGGCGGCGGTCTGCGGTGCGCCTGCGCCGGCGGCGGCGGTCTGCGGTGCGCCTGCGCCGGCGGCGGCTGTCTGCGGCGCGCCCCGGACGGGCGCGCCCACGTCGGCGGTTGGTCGCGGCGCGAGCTCGCCGGCGTGGGCGTGGCCGGTGGCGCGCAGCCAGCCGCCCAGCGCGAGCGCCAGCGCGGCGCTTGCGGCGAGCGCGAACGTGAGCGCGCGGGCGGTCATCGCGAGCGCTCGCGGCGGCGGGCGGCGGGCGCGCTCAGGAGGCGAGCGCCGAGCGCAGGAACTCGACGGTGCGCTGCCAGGACGTGTCGGCGAGCTGCGGGTCGAACGTGCCGAGGCGGTTGACGTCGTTGAAGAACGCGTGCCCGCCGCCCTCGTAGTAGTGGAAGGTGGTGTCCACGCCGGCGGCCTCGAGCTCGCCCTGGAGCTTCTTCGCCTCCTCCGGCGGGATGAACTCGTCGGCGGTGCCGAAGTGGCCGAGCACGGGGCCGGTGATGGCGCCGAAGTCCGGCTTGCCGTGGGGCATCACGTAGTAGTAGCTGACGGTGGCGGCGATGTTGGGGCAGGTGGCTGCGGCCCACACCGCGAGCCCGCCGCCGAGGCAGAAGCCGATCGCGCCCACCCCGGAGCCCTCGAAGCCGGGCTGCGAGGCGAGGTAGTCGGCGGCGCCGCACATATCCTTCTCCACCTCGCCCATCGACATCGCCATCATCTTCTGTTGCGCCTCGCTGGGCTGCGTGGTGGTCTCGCCGCGATAGAGGTCGGGCGCGAGCGCGTAGAAGCCCTCGGCGGCGAGGCGGTCGCACACCGAGCGGATGTGCTCGTCCAGGCCCCACCACTCCTGCAGCACGATCACGCCGGGGCCGTGCTCGGCGGCTGGGACGGCGAGGTAGCCGGGGGCGCTGCCGGCGCTGGTGGGGAACTCGATGTCGGGCATGTGGGGCTCCTTGGTCGCTTGCTGTTCGAGCGGGCCGCGCGCGAATACTGCCACGGCGGCGCGCGCGCCGTGCGGGCGGCGCTAGCGGCGCAGCGCCGCGGCGCGCGCGTCGTCCACCGCGGTCGCGCCGGCGCGTGCCGGCGGCTAGCGGCGCCGCGTCCCGGCGAGCGCGTCGTCCACCGCGGTCGCGCCGTGCGGGCGCGCGAGACGTTCGAGCGTGCGCGTTTCCCGTGGCAGCAGGCCGAGCGCGAAGGCGGCGGCGGCGAGCACGGAGCCGCCCAGCAGCACGTCGACCGCCCCCAGGCGCGAGGCGAGCGGACCCATCATCAGGTAGCCCAGCGGCAGCAGCCCGAGCGACACCATCCAGTCGTAGGAGGTCACGCGCGAGAGCGACTGCGGCGGGATGCGCTCCGCGAGCGCGGTCAGCCACCACACGTCGAACAGGGCGAAGCCGGCGCCGCCGAGCACGCTCAGCGGCAGCACCGCGGCGAGCGTGGCGCCGAGCGCGTACGGGATCATCGTGAGCGGCCACACGAGCACCGCGAGCATCGCCATGCGCATGGGGAAGCGCGGGCGCCAGCGCACGCCCGCCAGCGAGCCGATCAGCGAACCGGCGCCGAAGGCGGCCTCGACGTAACCGAACACGCCGGTGTGCGCGTACTGCTCGCGCGCCACCACCGGCCCCAGCACGAACCACGCGGCGATGCCGAAGAACAGCGCAGCGCAGAAGCTCGCGAGCGTGGCCCACACCCATGCGCGCGAGCGCACCTCGCGGGCGCCCTGGCGGATCTCCCGCCACACGCCCTCGCGTTGCGGCGCCTGGCGGCGCTGCTCGCGCGCCCGCGGCCGCACCCGCACGAGCAGCGCGGCGCTCACCAGGAAGGTGACGGCGTCGAGCGCGAACGCCCAGCCGGCGCCGGCGCCGAGCACCAGCGCGGTCGCGAGCGCCGGCCCGGCGAACTGGGCGACGTTGCTGGAGATGGTGTTGATGGCGGTCGCCTGCTGGATGTCGGCCTCGGGCACCGTCTGCGGCAGCAGGCCGTTGGCGGCGGGGCGGAAGAAGGCCTCGGCGGCGCCGTACAGCAGCTCGATCGCAACCAGCTGCCAGATCGGCACCGAGCCCGCGAAGATGAGCGCGGCGAGCAGCGCGTGCAGGGCGAAGCGCACGAGGTCGGTGGCGACCACCACGAGATGGCGCGGCAGCCGGTCCGCCCACACGCCGCCGACGAGCAGGAACGCCACCAGCGACAGCGCCTGGGCGGCGAGCACGTAGCCGAGGTCGGTGGCGCTGCCGGTGCGCCGGATCACGAACAGCGCGAGCGCCACCAGCACGATGTTGTCGCCCAGCACGCTGGCGGACTGCCCCAGCCACAGCAGGCGGAAGTCGCGGTGGCGCAGCACGCGGGCGATCTCGGCGAGGTGGCTCATGGCGTGGCGTTGACGCGCGCGCGGGCGCCGGTCCGTCTCGCGGGCGGGCGGCTGGGGGGCCGCTCAGCGGCGAGGGGGCGCGGCGTGCTTCATGCGCGCTCCCCGTCGTAGTAGTCGACCGCGCCGTCGCGACGGCGCAGCATCACGGTGTCGTCCGGGTTGCCCGGCCACACGCCGATCTTGTTGCTGTCCGGGTACACCGCCACGGCGGGCTCGCGCGCGCTCGAGAACATGATCGCGCGCAGCGTGTGCTCGCCCGCGTTGCTCACCTTGTGCGCGCCCGCAGGCCCCGGCGGAAAGGCCGCCACCGCGCCGCGCTCGAGCGTGTGCTCGCCCGCCGGCGTGCGCACCGCGGCGCTGCCGTCGAGCACGATCAGCCACTCCTCCTCGTACTCGTAGTGGTACGGGCACAGGCTCTGCCCGGCGGGAACCTCGAACAGCTTCACCGCGAGGTCCTTGGCGCCCAGCGCGCGCGTGAAGTTGAGCACGCCGCTGCGGTACCCGTCGGGGTCGCCGCCGTCGTATTCCAGCTCCGGCTCGAGGAAGCTCGCGTGTCGCAGCATGCGCTGATCTTGGCAGGTCGTGAATCCTCAGCGCTCGCGGTTGACGCGCGCGAGGCTGGCCACCAGCACCACGATGCCGAGCACCAGCAGCACGCGCCCCAGCAGCGAGCTGATCGCGGCCCAGGCGGCGCCCGCCAGCATGCCCACGGCGATGAAGCCCACCGCCCACAGCGCGCAGCCCACCACGGTGAGCGCCACGAACGGCGCCAGCGGCACGCGGCGCGCGCCGGCGGGCAGCGACACGAACGTGCGCGCCAGCGGCAGCAGGCGCGCGATGAACACGGCGCGCATGCCGTGGCGCTCGAACAGCCCCTCCCAGCGCGCGAGCGCGGTGCGCGCGCCCGGCACGCCGGCGAGCACGCGGCTCGCGCCCAGCGAGTAGGCGATCAGCGAGCCCACCAGGTTGCCCGCGGTGGCCGCCAGCGTAGCCAGCGGGAAGCTCATCCAGCCCTGGTGCACCGCCACGCCGGAGAACAGCAGCGTGACCTCGCTCGGCACCGGGATGCAGGCGCTCTCGGGCACCATCAGCAGGAACACCCCCAGCGCGCCGAAGCGCACGATCACGGACGTCATCCCCCTACATCTATCCGATTCGCCGCCGCGACCCGCCGGCCCGGTCGTGGCGGGCCGCTACAGCTGCAGCACCTCGCCCTCGGCGGCCACGCTGACCAGCGGCGACCCGGCTCGCCGCTGGCCGCCGCCGAGCCGCCGGGCGAGCGCGTCGAGATCCTCGTCGCTGCGGTTGTAGCGGTGGTGGAACAGCGCCACCGCGAGCGCGCGCGCGCGCTTGGCGAGCTCCACCGGGTAATCCGCCACCGAGTGCCCGAAGTCGGCTTCCGCGGCGAGCTCCGCGGGGAACAGCTGCGCGTCGTGCACCAGCAGGTCGGCCTCGTGCGCGAGCTCGAGCGCGGAGGCGTGGTAGGCGCCGAAGCCGTGCTCGCCGGGACCCAGCACGGTGGGGCAGTGGTCGGGCATGTAGGTCAACGTGCCGCGACCGTCGCTGATGCGGTAGCCGAACGTGCGCCCGCCCTTGTGCGGGATCTCGCGGGCCAGCACCGCGAAGCCCTCGATCTCGTGCTCGCCCTCCTCGAGCGACTCGAAGCGCCAGCGCCCCCGCAGCTGCGTGGGCTCGATCGGGAAGAACGGCGGCGTCATGATCCGCGAGAGCACCGCCAGCGCGTCCTCGCCGCTGCGCTGCTCGGGCAGCAGCACGCGCACGCTCGCGTCGGCGCGGTCGCCGGCGGCGAAGAACGGCAGCTCCAGCGTGTGGTCCCAGTGCAGGTGGCTCAGCAGCACCGTGCCGCGGTAGGGCTGCCCCTCCAGCAGCGCGCTCACGTGGCGCAGCCCGATGCCGGCGTCGAGCACCAGCCGCGGCGCGCTCTCGCCGTCGTGGCTCAGCGCCACGCACGAGGTGTGCCCGCCGTAGCGCAGGAAGGTGGAGCCGGGTGCTGGGGTCGAGCCGCGCACGCCGCAGAAGCGGACCTGCAAGCGGCTCAGCTCCGGTCCGGCACGGCGCGCCGGTGGTCCTTGGAGAGCTCCTGCAGCGCGCCGCGGTCCAGCGAGGCGGCCTCCACGGCGGCCACGCGGCAGGGGGTCACCGCCACCAGCGTGGAGGTGCGCCTGCCGCCCTCCAGGTGCGCGCGCTCGCCGAGCAGCGCGCCCGGCCCGTACTCCGCCAGGCGCTGTCCGTCCTCCTCCACGCGCACCACGCCGTCCAGCACCAGGAACACCTCCGAGCCGTGCTCGCCCTGCCTGCACAGCGCTGCGCCGGCCTTCAGCCGCCGCAGCGCCGGCTTGGCCGCGCCCCGCATGATCTGCGCCGAGAGCTGGCGCTCGAGCGCGCTCTCCACCGCCGTCACCAGCGCGCGCGAGTCGGTCTCGCCCCACGGCGTGTGCCGGCCGAAGGACTTGCGGTACCAGTCCTTGAAGTCCGCCAGGCCCGACTTCTGCGCGAGCTGTCCCCGGTGGTCGTAGACCCAGTGGCGCGGGAAGCGGCTCGCGCCCACCATCGTCGCGCGCGCGCGCCCGTCAGCGTGCAGCGTGAGCTCCAGCGTGGTCCACACCAGCGGCGCCTGCCACTGCACGAACGGCTTGCGGCGCACACGCCGCGGCGCCGGCACGCCGGTGCGCCCGCCGGCGGTCTGCGTGAAGCGCACCCAGCCGTCGCCGCGCACCGGCTTCGGCGCGATGTCCGGCAGCCCCACCGCCTCGAACGTGCGCATCAGCGGCCCCACCTTCACGGTGGTCGACCCCATCAATCCGCCGCCCGCCTGTCCATGGGCACTGATATCCCCGTTATCGTCTACTTCTATCCAACCCTCGAGCACGTTGGCGAAGCGGAAGCGGTCGCCCGCGCGCAGCTCCTCGAGGTCCTCGATCCGCTCCGGGGGCGGCTGGTCGTAGTGGGCGAGGCCGGCGTCGAAGGCGATCCGCTGCGAGCCCTCGATGGCCTCGGAGGGGATCCACGACACCGAGGTGATGGAGCTGCGGTGGCGCATCCGCGGGCATTATCACGCATACATATGCTTGCCGGCCATGAGCTATGACGCGGTGGTGGTGGGCTCCGGCCCCAACGGCTTGACGGCGGCGATCACGCTCGCGCGCTCCGGCTGGAGCGTGCTGGTGCTCGAGGCCGCCGAGCGCGCCGGCGGCGCGGTCGCCACCGAGGAGCTCACGCTGCCGGGCTTCCGCCACGACACGTTCTCCGCCGTCTACCCCGCCGCCGCCGCCTCGCCCGTGTTCGCGCGGATGCCGCTCGAGCGCCACGGGCTGCGCTGGGTGCACCCGCCCGTGTGCCTCGCGCACCCGCTGCCCGACGGCCGCGCCGCGGCGCTCTACCGCGACCTCGATCGCACCGCCGCGAGCCTCGACGCCGTCAGCGCCGGCGACGGTGAGCGCTGGGCGGGCTTCGCGCGACCCTTCCTGCGCAGCTTCGATGCGCTGCGCGCCACCATGCTCGCGCCCTTTCCGCCGCTCGCCGGGCCCGCCCGGCTCACCGCTGCGATCGGACCGCGCGCCATGGTGGACTTCGCGCGGCTGCTGCTGATGCCCGCGCAGGCGCTCGGCGAGGAGCTGTTCGAGCACGAAGGCACGCGCGCCTGGCTGTACGGCTCCGCCATCCACTCCGACGCGCCGCTCGCCGCCGCCGGCAGCGCCATCGCCGCCGCCTACCTCACGCTGCTCGGCCACGGCGTCGGCTGGCCCAGTCCCGCGGGCGGCGCCGGCGCGCTCGCCGGGGCGCTGCTGTCGTACCTGCGGGAGCTCGGCGGCGAGGTGCGCACGGCGGCGCCGGTGCTGGCCGTCGTCGCCGAGCGCGGCCGCGTGGCCGGCGTGGAGCTGCAGGGCGGCGAGCGCGTCGGCGCGCGCGCCGTCGTCGCCGACGTGATGCCGGGCGCGCTCGCGCGCCTCGCCGGCGAGGCGCTGCCGCGCCGCTACGCCGATGCGATGCGCCGCTTTCGCGCCGGGCCCGCCACGCTCAAGCTCGACTGGGCGCTGGCCGGGCCGATCCCCTGGAGCGCGCCCGCGGCGCGCGAGGCCGGCACCGTGCACGTCGGCGGCCTCGCCGGCGAAGTGCTCGAGGGCACCAGCTTCGCCGGCGGCCTGCCGCAGCGGCCGTTCATGCTGCTCGGCCAGCAGTCGCTCGCCGACCCCTCGCGCGCGCCCGCCGGCAGGCACACCGCCTGGGCCTACGCGCACGGCCCGCACGACGTCGACTGGGCCGCCGAGCAGGAGCGCCACGTGGAGCGCATGGAGGCGCAGGTGGAGCGCTTCGCGCCCGGCTTTCGCGAGCTCATCCTCGCGCGCCACGTGCTCGGCCCCGCCGAGCTGCAGCGGCGCAACGCCAACCTGCTCGGCGGCGACGTCGGCGGCGGCAGCTACGCGCTCGACCAGCTCATCTTCCGCCCGCTGCCTTCGCTCAGCCCCTACCGCACGCCGCTGCGCGGCCTCTATCTCGGCAGCGCCGCCACCTTCCCCGGCGGCGCCGTGCACGGCGTCGGCGGCCGCGCCGCCGCGCGCGCCGCGCTCACCGACGCGCGCCTGCGGCGGCTGCGCGTGCGCGGCTGAGCCGTCCGGCGCCGGCTCGGCCGAGATCGTGCGAGCGCGTGCTGACGCCTTGATGTAACACTGTTTCTTGTTACCAGATTGTGGCCGGCGACCGCTCACGTTTGCGGCTGGCCGCGCGACCAGTCGCAGGCGCTTGCACGACCTTGGCCGCATGGCCAGAAAACGCAGTGCTGGTGCGGGCGGACGGGCCTTCGCGCTCCCCCACCGTTATGTGACGTTTATCTCTTTCAACACCTGACCAACGCGATCGTGGTGGCGCGGGACATTTGCACAGGATGTAAGCTTTTCGTTGACTTTGGATGCGGGCGTATCTACGCTCGCGGTGGAGACGGTGGATTATTTGGTCAGGAAGACCGCGCGCAGGCGCGGCCTGCTGGGGGGGCTACTGCTCTGCTGGCTGATGGCGCTGACGGTCGGTCACGCGCTCGTCGGTGCACGCCTTCCGTGGCAGCAAGGCGGCGGCGGCTCGGGCGCTTCGCAGCGGGGCGGCGGGCTGAACGCGCTGCTGCCGGCGGTGCGCGCGCCGGCGTCGGCGGCGCTGGGCGCGGCCGACCCCCGCTACTGGCTGCGACGGGAAGGCGACGGCTTCACCGCGGCCACGCCTTCACAGGGCTTTCACGCCTCGTTCTCGGCGGGCGCGGCGAGCGTGACGGCGGGCGCGCTGCGCCTGAGCATGGCGCTGCGCGGCGCCGGCTACGGCTCGCCGGCGCCGCTGCCGGCGAGCGCGCCCTCGCGGGTGTCCAGGAACAGGGTCGAAGACTGCTATCGCGGTGGCGCGCTGTGCGCGTGGTACGTGAACGGCCCGGCCGGCCTGGAGCAGGGCTTCACGCTCGCGCGCGCGCCGGCTGCCGGCCGGCGCGCCACCCGCGCCGGCGGCGGCCCGGCCGGCGCAGGCGAGCCGCTGACGCTGGCGCTGGCGCTGGCGTCGAACGCCCACGCGGCGCTGGCGGCGGACGGCGAGAGCGTGACGCTGAGCGGCGGTGGCGAGCTGCTGCGCTACGGCTCGCTGCGCGCCAGCGACGCGGGCGGGCGCGCGCTTCGCAGCTGGATGCAGCTGCGCGGCGGCAGGCTGCTGCTGCGGGTGGACGCGGCGGGGGCGCGCTACCCGCTGCGCATCGACCCGCTGGTGGAGCAGGCCTCGAAGCTGACCACCGCGGAAGCGGAAACCACGGAAGGCGAGCAGGCGGGCTACAGCGTGGCGCTGTCGTCGAACGGGCAGGAGGCGCTGGTGGGCGCGCCCGGCTTCGACGAGAACCGCGGCGCGGCGTGGGCGTTCGTGCGCTCGGGCACGGAATGGGTGCAGCAGGGCCCGGCGCTGCTGGGCGGCGAAGAGCGCAGGAACGCGAGCTTCGGACACAGCGTGGCGCTTTCGGGCGACGGCCAGACGGCGCTGATCGGCGGGCAGTCCGACCGCGGCCAGCACGGCGCGGCGTGGGCGTTCGTGCTGGTGAACGGCACCTGGGAGCAGCAGGGACCGAAGCTGACCGGCGGCGCGGAAGAGAGCGGCGGCGCGCGCTTCGGCAACTCGGTGGCGCTCTCCCAGGACGGGAACACGGCGCTGGTCGGCGGCCTCACCGACGAAGGCGGCCGCGGCGCGGTATGGGTGTTCACGCGCTCTGAAGAAGTCTGGACGCAGGAGGGCGCGAAGCTGACGGGCGGCGGCGAAGAGGAAGGCGAAGGCCTGTTCGGGCGCAGCGTGGCGCTGTCGGCGGACGGCGACACGGCGCTGGTGGGAGCGTTCGGCGACGACGGCGCGCACGGCGCGGCGTGGGTGTTCACGCGCTCGGGCTCGCTATGGACGCAGCAGGGACCGAAGCTCACCGCGCAAGAAGAGCAGCTGGTGGGGCACTTCGGCACCGGCGTGGCGCTGTCGAGCGATGGCGAGACGGCGTTGATCGGCGGTCACGGCGGCGGCGGCATCGGCGCGGCGTGGGTGTTCACGCGCTCGGGCTCGAGCTGGAGCCAGCAGGGCCCGGAGCTGCACGGCGGGGAAATCAAAGGCAACGACGACTTCGGCGACAGCGTGGCGCTGTCGGGCGACGGCGACACCGCGCTGATCGGCGGCGAGCGCGACAACGCGCACGCCGGCGCGGCCTGGGTGTTCGTGCGCAGCGGCGGCGTGTGGTTGCAGAGCGTGGGCAAGCTGACCGGCTACGAAGCCGGCGAAAAGGGCTGGTTCGGCAAGAGCGTGGCGCTGTCGGGCGACGGCGAAGAGGCGCTGGTGGGCGGCCCCCACGCGAACGTCGAAGTGGGCGAGGACAAAGTCGTGGAGAGCCACGTGGGCGCGGTGTGGACGCTGGTGGGCGAGACGCCGCCCCCGCCGCCGCCGCCAACCGTTACCAAGGTGAGCCCCGACGAAGGCCCCGAAGCGGGCGGCACGCACGTTACGATCACCGGCAGCGGCTTCGTGGCGGGCGCCACGGTGACGATCGGCGGCGAAGCGGGCTCGGTGCACGTGGTCTCCGGCGAACAGATCACGGCGGTGACGAGCGCGACGGCGGCGGGCTCCTACACGGTGGTGGTGCACGACGCCGACGGCACCTCCAGCGGCGGCCCGTCGTTCACCTATCTGCCCGCCGCGCCGGTGACGCCGGAACCCGAACCCGAACCGGAACCGGAACCGGCGCCGGGCACCACCACCAACGGCTCACCCACGGGCTCGACCACGTCGACCGGCGCCGGCGGCGTGCTGGGCACGCTGGTGCGCTCGCTGCCACCGCCGCAGCTGGGCGTGAGCGGCAACCTCACGCCGGTCTCCGGCGAAGTGCTGGTGAAGCTGCCCGGCTCGAGCACGTTCGTGCCGCTGACCGAAGCCGAGCAGGTGCCGTTCGGCACGATCGTGAACGCCACCAACGGCAAGGTGGAGGTGACCACGATGGGGCCGCACGGGCTGCAGTCGATGTACTTCTACGGCGGCGAGTTCAGGCTGGTGCAGCGGCGCAACGGCCTGGTGGTGGCGATCCTCACGGGCGGCAGCTTCAAGGTGTGCCCCACCAAGCGCGAGCGCGCGCACGTGGCGGACGCGACGGCGAGCGCGAAGCACGCGGGGCGCAAGCACGTGGTGCGCAAACTGTGGAGCAGCGGCCACGGCAGCTACGCCACGCAGGGCAACTACGCGAGCGGCGCGGTGCTGGGCACGGTGTGGCTCACCGAGGACCGCTGCGACGGCACCCTGATCTACGTGGCCACCGACCGCGTCCGCGTGACCAACCGCGTGAACCACCGCCACCGCACGGTGAAGGCCGGTCACGCGTACCTGGCGAAGGCGCCCAAGGGCTAGCTGCTCTGGGCGGACGCCGGCGCGCCGCCGGCGCGCTCCCCCTCCGGCGCCTCCGACCCGGTGCGCGCGCCGGCGGCGTCCTCGCCCGCGCCGGCGCCGCCGGCCTGCGGGTCGGCGATCGTCCAGACGGGCACCGGCTCGACGCGCCCGCGCACCTCGAGCTCGCCGACGAGCGTGAGGTCGGGCGGCGGGTCGTGCATGCGCTGGCGGGTGGTGTGGGCGATGAACAGCATGTGACCGCTGCCCTTGGTCATGCCCTCCAGGCGCGAGGCGGTGTTGGTGGTGTCGCCGAGCGCGGTGTACTCCACACGCTGCTCGGAGCCGATGTTGCCGGCCATCACCGGCCCGCTGTTGATGCCGATGCCCATGGCGAACTGGTGCGGGTGGCCGTGCTGGGCGATCCAGGCGTTGAAGGCTGGCAGGCGCGTGCCGAGCATCTCGCGCGCGGCGGCGAGCGCGCGGTCGGCGTGGTCGTGCTGCTCCAGCGGCGCGCCGAACACGGCCATGATGCCGTCGCCCATGTAGGCGATGAGCGTGCCGCCGGCGTCGAGGATGGCCTCGGTCATCTCGTTGAGATAGCAGTTGACGACCTCGATGACGCGCGTGGCGGGCAGCTTCTCGGAGAAGCTGGTGAAGCCGCGCAGGTCGGAGAACAGCACGGTGCAGTCGCGCTCGACGGCGCCGAGGCGCAGGTTCTCGCCGGCGTGCTCGATCACCTGCTCGACCACGTCGGCGGGCACGAAGCGCGCGAACAGGTCGTGCACGCGGGCGCGCTCGATGGTCTCGTTGACGTACAGCACGGCGAGCGTGCCGAGCGTGCCGAGCGCGAGCGCCAGCAGCGGGTAGACGAGCGTGACGATGCGCCCGTGGTCGAAGCTGAGCTGCACGGCGACGGCGTAGAGCATGGCTAGCACGAGCGCGTCGGCGAGCACGCGCCACTGGCGCAGGCGCAGGCCGCTGAGCGGGACGACGGCGCCGAGCAGCGCGGTGAGGAGCAGGTTGAGCCAGCCCGGCACGCCGCGCAGGGGCACGTGACGAAGCAGCGTGGAGATGGCGTTGGCCCATATTTCGGGTCCGGGCATGTCGCCGCCGCCCACGGCGGTGGAGTGGATGTCCTGGAGGATCGGCGCGGAGGCGCCGATGACGACGAGCTTGCCGGCGACGGCGGCCGGCGAGAGCTTGCCGCGCAGCACCTGCGAGTAGGGGATGGTGTGGAACGTTTCGGGCGGGCCGGCGTAGTCGATGGGCAGCGTGCCTGCTTCGAACAGCGCGGCGGGCACGGGCTTGCCGGTGATGACTTCGGCGGCGGCGACTCCGAAGCTGGGCAGATGGTGGTACTGACGCGCGAAGCGGCGCATGGAGCCGTCGCTGTCGAGTTCGATGTGGTCCACGCCGAGACGCGCGCCGGCGGCGCGCACGTTTTGATTGCCGCCGAGCACCCTGGTTTCTCCGCGCGGGCCGACTTCGGTGGTGGCGAGCACGATCCTGCCGTGCGCGCGGGCGACGGCTTCGTAGAGCTCGGTGTCTTCGACTTCGTTGGTGGGCTGTGAGAAGTCGATGTCAATGGCGATCGCGCGGGCGCCGTCGCTGCGCAGGCGGTCGATCACGGCGGCGTCCCAGCGTCGCGGGTAGGGCCAGTCGTGCTGCAGTTCCTGCAGCGTCTGCGGATCGATGGCGACGAACACGATGTTGGCGGGCGCGCGCTGGCTGCCGCGGATGGAGAAGCGCGCGTCGATGGTCTGCAGTTCGCTGCGGCGCAGCAGGTGCGTGGCGTAGGCGGCGACGCCGGCGCCGGCGGCGATCAGCGCTACGGCCAACAGCGCCGCGATGCTCCGCCTCTTTGTGCGCTTGCCGCCCATGTCCTGCCCCCGGCTCAGCCTGGCGCGCGGGTGCGCCGATGCTAGCCGACTGGCGCGGGCGCTACGAGCGGCGCGACGCTACTGGTGGCGCAGCTCGCGCAGGCGCTCGCGCTGGCGCAGCGGCAGGCGCTGTTGCAGCTCGTGGTGCGCGGGGTTGTCGAGCGGCAGGTCGAGCGGCGAGAGCTGAGCGTGGCTGTCGTCGGTGACGGAGAGGTCCTCGTTCATGCCGCGCAGGCCGCGGCGCAGGTGCAGCGGCGAGCGCCGCGTCCAGGCGATGCGCTCTACGTAGCGGCTGAGCGCGAGCACGCCGACGAGCGTGAGCGCGATGGCGACGGCGAAGCCCCACCAGTGGCCGAGGGCGAGGAAGGCGACGATGGCGCCGACGAGCAGGCCGAAGGAGATGATGGCGAGCGCGCCACTCTGCCCGCTGGGCGCGGGCGCGCCGGTGGGCGCCGGCTGGCCGGGAGGCGCGGCGGGCCCGCCGGGAACGCCGGTGGCGTCGGTGCGCGGTGACCGCTCGGGTGCCATGCGGTGGTGCTACCCGCTGCGCGCGCGCCAAATCTCCGCGCGCCAAATCTCCGCGCGCCAAACCGCCGCGCCAAACCGCCGCGCGCCGAACCGCGCAGGCGCCAAGCTGCGCGGGAGGCCTCAGTTGCAGCCGGTGACGCCGCCGTCGAGGGGGATGACGGTTCCGGTCATGTACGCGCCGGCGCGCGAGGAGAGGAAGATGGTGAGCCCGGCGACGTCGTCGGGCCGGCCGATGCGCCGGAGCGGCACGCCGGCCTCGATGGCGGCGCGCGCCTCGGGGTCCTCGAGCGCGAAGGCCATCATCTTGCTCTGGAAGGGCCCGGGGGCGATGGCGTTGACGGTTATGTGCTGGTCGGCGAGGCGCTTGGCGAGGTGGCGGGTGAGCATGTGCACGGCGGCCTTGCTGGCGCTGTAGCTGTAGTTCTCGACGGCGGGCGCGGCGAGTCCGTTGATGGAGCCGATGTTGATGACGCGGGCGGGGTCCTCGGCGCTTGCGGCGGCGCGCAGCGGCTCGAGCAGCGCGACGGTGAGGTGAAAGACGCCTTCGACGTTGGTGGCGAGCACCTTCTGCCAGCCGCCGGCGGGGAACTGCTCGAGCGGTGCGCCCCAGGTGGCGCCGGCGTTGTTGACGAGGATGTGCAGCGCGGGGAAGCGCTGGCGCACGGCGGCGGCGAGCTCCTGCGCGCCCTCCTGGGTGGAGATGTCGGCGGGGATGGCGTGGCACTCGCCGATCTCGGCGAGCTCGGCTGCGGCGGCCTGCACGTCGGCGGCCTTGCGCGAGGAGACGATGACGTGGGCGCCGGCCTGCACCAGCCCGCGGGCGATCATGAGCCCGATGCCGCGCGAGCCGCCGGTGACGAGCGCGGTCTTGCCGGACACGTCGAACAGCGCGCCGGCGTCCGCGCCGTTCCCGCCCGCGCGGCCAGCGCCACTCCCGTCCTCCCCGCGGTCGCGCGCGTCAGTCATCGAACTGCGCGGGGCGCTTCTCGAGGAAGGCGCCGGCGGCCTCGGGCACGCCGCTGCTGAAGGTGGCCATGATCTGCTGGCGGTCCTCGTACTCGACGGCGGTGTGCTGGGAGGGGATCTCCAGGGCGCTCCACATGCCCTGCTTGGTGAGGCGCACGCCCCAGGGGGCGAGCGCGGCGATCTGCTGGGCGGCCTCGAGCGAGCGCTGGATGAGCTGATCGCCCTCGACGACGTCGGCGAGCAGCCCGATGCGCAGCGCCTCCTCGGCGTCGAAGCGCCGCCCGGTGAGCATCAGCTCGTGCGAGCGCGAGGCGCCGACGAGCCGCGGCAGCAGCCAGCTGGTGGCCATGTCGCAGTTGGAGAGGCCGATGTTGATGAAGGCGGCGCGGAAGACGGCCTGCTGGGCGGCGTAGCGGATGTCGCAGCCGAGCGCGAGCGCGAGGCCGAGCCCGGCGGCGGGGCCGTTGACGGCGGCGATGACGGGCTGCGGCAGCTGGCGCAGGGCGAGCACGAGCGTGGACATATGCTGCTGGTTGGCGAGCCGGTCGCGGGGGAGGTCGTCTTCGAGGTTGCCGGGGGCGGCGCCGTAGCCGCGCAGGTCGACGCCGGCGCAGAAGCCGCGGCCGGCGCCGGTGAGGACGACGGCGCGCACGGAGCGGGTGGCGGCGATCTCGCTGAGCTGCTGGTGCAGCGCCTGGCAGAGCTCGGCGTTCATGGCGTTGAGCTCGTGGGGCCGGTTCATGGTGAGCAGGCGCACCTTGGGAGCGGGCTCGTCGAGGATTATTAGAGGGGTCATCGGGCGGCATCCTATGGGCTGGCGGCGGATCGAGAGAGGTTGGCGGCATGAACTCGGGCGGGTTGAGGGTGGCGGTGGTGGGCCACGTGGAGTGGGTGCAGTTCGCGCGCGTGGCGCACGTGCCGGGCGCGGGCGAGGTGGTGCACGCGCGCGACCCGTTCGAGGAGCCGGCGGGCGGCGGCGCGGTGGCGGCGGTGCAGCTGGCGCGCCTGGCGGGGCGCTCGACGCTGCTGACGGCGCTGGGCGTGGACGAGCAGGGCAGGCACTCGCTGGAGCGCCTGGGCGAGCTGGGGGTGGAGGCGCGCTGGGCGGCGCGCGAAGAGCGCACGCGGCGGGCGGTGACGCTGGTGGACGATGGCGGCGAGCGCACGATTACGACGCTGGGCGAGCGCCTGGAGCCGCGGGGGGAGGACGAGCTGGGCTGGGGTGAGCTGCGGGGCACGGATGCGCTGTACTTCACGGCGGGCGACGAGCGCGCGCTGCGCGCGGCGCGGGAGGCGAGCGCGATCGTGGTGGCGAGCCCGCGCGCGCGGCACGCGCTGGGCCACGGCGTGCGGCTGGACGCGCTGGTGGCGAGCGCGGAGGACGAGGTGGAGCTGGCGGCGCTGGATCGCGGGGAGCGCGAAGCGGAGGTGGTGGTGTTGACGGAAGGCGAGCGTGGCGGGCGCTACCGCAGGCGCGACGGCTCGAGCGGCCGCTACGAGCGCGCGCGGGTGCGCGGCAAGCGCGTGGACGCGTACGGCTGCGGCGACTCGTTCGCGGCGGGCTTGACGTACGGCCTGGGCGCGGGCCTGGACCTGGAGGCGGCGTTGGCGCTGGGCGCGCGCTGCGGCGCGACGTGCCTGACGGGCGCGGGCCCGTACGGGCGCCAGCTGCGGGGGGAGGAGCTTTGACGGGTCATGGTGGCTACGAGGCCCGATCGCAGGAATAACACGCTACTAGCGGAATTGCGCCATGACGCGGGGGACTTGCATGGCTACGCTCCCGAGTCTCATTGGGGCGAACCGTGTCGAGGAGGGATAGTGGGTCAGAGGGGGCGTGGCAACTGCGACAGGTCGGGGCCGGGCTGCGTGAATTTCCTGCGGCAGGGCGCACTGAAAGTGCTGCTGGGCGGGTTGTGGGTGGTGGTGTTTGCGCTCGCGCTGACCTCCCCGGCGAGCGCCAAGAAGGCGCCGCCGGTCTCGACGGCCATCAGCCTTGAAGCTTCGAGCTCGAGCGCGATCTACGGGCAAGAGCAAATGGTGCACTTCACCGCGGTCGTAACTGCGGCCAACGGTGAAACGCCGAGCGGGAAGGGCTCTGTGCTCAATGGGGGGAAGGCCGTTTGCAAGCTCACGATCAAAGCTGGGGTCGGATCATGCTCGCCGAAGGCGAAGGCGCTCAAGAACGGCGTGTACTCGCTGGTGGCTGCCTACAAGAAGAGCTCCAAATACGCGGCTTCGACGTCAGCGCCCCTCACCTTCGCAGTCGGCGTACCGCCCGAAACAACAATCACAAGCGCGCCTAGCGGTAAGGTACCGAGCGGCGCGGTCGAAGTGACCTTCAGCTCGAACGAACCCTGGGCCTCATTCGAATGCAGTCTCGACGGGGCACCATACGAACCATGTGGGTCGCCCGATCGGCTGAACGTCGCGGCGGGAGCTCATCACTTCGCGGTGCGAGCCGTCAGTGCCGACGGGGTCGCCGATCCCACGCCTGCGACCGCCTCGTGGGAATCGGTCGGCCAGGCCGCCACGCTGGAACTCTGCGGCGACATCTCCGCGAACGAGACATTGAGTCCCAAAGCCGCCGCGGTCTACGTCATAACCTGTGAACTCAGGGTGACTCCCAAAGCCACCTTGACGGTGGCGCCGGGCACCATCGTCAAGGCGGAAGACGGCCTGTTCGTGGACGTAGAAGGCGCGCTGGTCGCCGACGGCACCGCGGCCGAACCGATCACCTTCACCTCGTGGCGCGACGACAGCCTCGGTGGCGACACTAACGGCGATGGCGAAGCGACGCTGCCAGCTGCCGGCGACTGGTGGGGCCTTTACACGACGCCGCCTGGTGGCGGCAACGCGAGCCCGACGCTGAGCTTGGAACACGTGAACGTGGACTATGCGAGCCATGCCGTGGAGGCCGTCGGAGCCACTACCTCAGTCGTTGACAGCTCTGTGTCGCACGCGGCCGGCCCAGGAATCGTGGCGAACGCGCCCGATGGCATCCCGACGGTCAAGGGGAACACGGTCACCTACGCTGCTGGAGACGCCATCGATGTCATCTCGGCGGCTGTGGACATGGGCGCCTTGAACGGGAACTCCGGGAGCAGCAACGGCATCAACGGCGTGGTACTCGAGGACGACGATGTGGCGGTGAGCTCGTCGCTGCCGTGGAGCGGATCGTTGATCCCTGTGCTGGGATCGGGCTGCGCCTCGTTGACGGTGTCGGCGAAAGTGAGGTTGACGTTGGGTGCTGGCACGGTGATCAAGGGCGAGGACTGCACGTACTTGGATGTGGAAGGCTCGCTGGTCGCAAACGGCACCTCGGCGAACCCGGTGACGCTGACGTCGTGGCGCGATGACAGCGCCGGCGGGGACACCAACGATGATGGCGACGCGACGCTGCCGGCGGCGGGTGACTGGGGCGGCATCTGCACCAGGCCGCCAGGTGAAGGTAACGCGAACCCGACGCTGAGCTTGGAACACGTGAATGTGGACTACGCGACCGACGCAGTGGAAGCGGCTGACGCCTCCACTGCGATCGTCGACAGCTCCGTGACGCACTCGAATGGCGCCGGAATCGTGGTGGTCGCTCCGGAAGGCGTGCCGACAGTGGAGGACAACACGGTCACCTATGCGGCCTCCGATGCGATCAGGATCTTCTCGGCGGCTCTCAGCATGGCGGCGTTGAACGGCAACTCGGGCAGCCATGATGGAACCAACGGGGTGGTGCTGGGAGACGATCGCGTGGCGGTGAGCTCGTCGCTGCCGTGGAGCGGATCGCTAGTGCCCGTCCTGGCTTCAGGGTGCACCCCGTTGACAGTGCCAGCAAAAGTGACACTGACCCTGGGGGCAGGAACGGTAATCAAGGGAGAGGACTGCACGTACTTGGATGTGGAAGGCTCGCTGGTCGCAAGCGGCACCTCGGCGGATCCGGTGACGCTGACGTCGTGGCGCGATGACAGCATCGGAGGAGACACCAACGATGACGGGAATGCAACGCTGCCCGGTGCCGGTGACTGGGGTGGCATCTACACGAGCGCTCCGGGTGGCGGCAACGCGAACCCGACGCTGAGCTTGGAACACGTGAACGTGGACTTCGCAAGCGCGGCGGTTGAAGCTAACGAAGCGACGACGTCGATCGTGGATAGCAGCGTGCTGCACTCGAGCGCTGCGGGGATCGTGGTGAACTACCCCGAAGGCGTGCCGACGGTGGAGGGCAACACGGTCACGTACGCCGCCGGCGACGCGGTCGAGGTCTATTCGGCGCCGCTCAACATGGCGGCCTTGAACGGGAACTCGGGCAGCCACGACGGGATCAACGGTGTGGTGCTGGGTGACGATCGCGTGGCGGTGAGCTCGTCGCTGCCGTGGAGCGGATCGCTGGTGCCGGTGCTGACGTGGGGGTGCGACGGGCTGACGGTGCCGGCGAAAGTCACGTTGACGTTGGGCGCCGGCACGGTGATCAAGGGGCAGGACTGCACGTACTTGGATGTGGAAGGCTCGCTGGTCGCGAACGGCACCTCGGCGGATCCGGTGACGTTGACCTCGTGGCGCGATGACAGCGTCGGCGGGGACACCAACGACGACGGCAGCGCGACGCTGCCGGCGGCGGGCGACTGGGGCGGGATCTATACGAGCGCGCCCGGCGGCGGCAACGCGACGCCGACGCTGAGCTTCGAACACGTGAACGTGGATTACGCGAACCGCGCGCTCGAAACGAACGACACTTCGACGTCGATCCTCGACGGCGCGGTTGCGCACTCCAGTGGCGGCGGCATCTCGGTCAACGAACCGGTGGGCGTTCCGACGGTGGCTGGGAACACGGTCACCGATGTGGAAGAGAGCGCGATCGAAATCGATAACGCGTCTATCAGCATGGCGGCGTTGAACGGCAACTCGGGCAGTCACGACGGCACGAACGGGGTGGTGCTGAGTGATGATCGCGTGGCGGCGAACTCGTCGCTGCCGTGGAGCGGTTCATTGATTCCCGTGCTCGCCTATGGGTGTGATTCTTTGACCGTGCCGGCGAAAGTGACGTTGACGCTTGAAGCGGGCACGGTGATCAAGGGCGAGAACTGCACGTATCTGGAGGTAGAAGGCTCGCTGGTCGCAAGCGGCACCTCGGCGGATCCGGTGACGTTGACGTCCTGGCGCGACGACAGCGTCGGTGGCGACACCAACGACGACGGCAGCGCCACATCGCCTGCTGCCGGCGACTGGGGAGGCGTCGAACTGCGCGAAGGAGGAACGGCGAGCCTCGAAGGGACGGTGATCAAGTACGCGTCGACGGGCCTGGCGGTGACGGACAGGTCGTTCGCATCTGTACGCGGGAGCTTTGAGTCGAACAACCAGGCCGTCGACGCATGCGGCTGGGGGCAGGAATGCGCGGTCGAAGCTCCATACACCTACTGGGGGAGCAGCGAAGGCCCTTACCCCGCTGGAGACCCCGAAAACGTGTGCGGCGCGGTGACCGCGACGCCATATCGCACCTCTGCGAGCGGAGGTGCGACCGCGTCGGGGCCGTCTCCGTACGACATCGAATGTGGCGGCGGGGAATCGCTTGAATCGAGCTATGAGTCGGAGCAGGCCAGCGCGGGCCTGTGGCTGGGCCACGAGGAGATCACCTGCGACGAAGGCTTCGAAGAAGCCTGCGAAGTCATCGAAGAGTATGAGAAATGCCTTGGGGCGGCAGCCACTTTGGCTCAGTCCCAGGCGCCGTTCGATTTCTCCAATGGCGCCCAGGGCGTCGCGTCGGATGCGGCCGACTGGCTCTCCAACGCCGAGAACGACACGGTGCGGGCGATCGGGCAGGTGGCGAGCTTCGGGCTGCAGCTCGTCGGCGTCGCCGAGACGTTCGAGGATCTCGCGAGCGCATACAGGAGCTGTATCTGAGCGCTCGACCCTGCCCGCCGCCGCGCGGTCTCAGGCTGTAGCGTCGGCTGGGTGCGCGGCGATGGCGGCAAAGAGCGCGAGCAGGAGATTCTGCGCAGGGTGCGCGCGATCCCGCCGGGCTTCGTGCGCACCTACGGCGACATCTCGCCGGGCGCGCCGCGCCTGGCGGGGCGCGTGTTGAGCAGCATGAAGGGGCGCGAGGCGCCGTGGCACCGCGTGGTGCGGGCGGACGGCTCGCTGGCGATGGGCGCGCGCCAGCGCGAGCTGCTGGAGGCGGAGGGCGTGCGCTTCGAGGGCGCGCGCGTGGCGATGGCGCAGATGCGGCTGGACGACCTGGACGCGGGTTAGCGTTGCCCCAGATGTGGCGCAAGGACCTGGCCGGGCTGGCCGACCGCGTGGGAGTGTGGCGATGAACGCCGCGGAGCTGCGCGATCACTGCGTGTCGTTCGCCGGGGCGGAGGAGACGTTCCCGTTCGGTCTCCGCACCTCGGTGTTCAAGGTCGGCGGGAAGATGTTCGCGCTGTGCCAGCTCGGCGCGGACTCGCTCCGCGTGAGCGTGAAGTGCGAGCCGGCGCTCGCGCAGGCGCTGCGCGATGCGCACGCAGCGGTGATCCCCGGATATCACCTCAACAAGCGCCATTGGAACACGGTGATACTCGACGGCTCGCTCCCCGACGAGACCGTGCGCGACATGATCGAGGACTCCTACGACCTCGTGGTGAGCAAGCTGCCGCGAGCCCAGCGGCGTGCCCTCGGATGGCAGGGCGAGGTCTGAGCGAGGTTGCGGGCGCGCGCGGTGCAGCGCACCGACGACGGGCTGCGGGCGAGTTGAGCGGTGTGCGGAGAGCGACCCGCCTGACGAACGCCGGCGCGGGCGATCAGGACGGTGGACGCCAGCCTCTCGCCAGCGTGGTTTGGCCCACCTCGATGATGTAGCCGTCGGGGTCGCGGATGTAGCAGCGGATCTCGGTGTCGTGCTGCTTGGGCGGCGTGAGGAAGTGGGCGCCCCGCGCGCTCCACTCGTCGTACACAGCTTGGATGTCGGCAACCCGGATGTTGAGGAAGCTGCTCACCCGGTCCGGGTCGGGCGGCGTCTCGAGCGTGACTGTCGGCTTGTCGTCGGTTGGGCCTCCTCCGACGTTGATGATGATCCAGCTGTTGGCGAGCGCCACGTAGGTCACCTCGTCACCGGACTCGCCGGAGATCACGGTCTTGCCGCCGAGCACCTCGGTGTAGAAGCGCCGGGAACGCTCCACGTCCTCTGAGACGATGAAGTGGGCCAAGACCATCTCCTGCTCGAGCGCGCTCATGCCGACCTCCGTCCGGGTTGCCGTCAGGAGCCTTCGTTGACGAACGCCTGGTAGGCGCGGCAGGGCTCGTTGCGCAGGCTCGGGCACGGCGGCAGCGGGGTGGGGACTTCGACGCCGGGCACCACCGGCAGGGTGAGGCTGGAGGGCATGCTGGGCGAGAACGCGATCGACTCGCTGGCGGTGGCGCTTTCGGGCTGCGTGCGGCTGAACGACCACACGGGCTGCGTGCCGTTGGGCGCGGCGATGGTGACGCGGATGCGCGAGCCGGCGCGGTAGGCGTGGCCCTCGAAGTACAGGGGGATGGTGACCGGCACGAATTGGTCGGCCGGCATCGGTTCCACGTCGGAGGCGCGGAAGGTGGGTATCGGCTGCGTCGCCGTGGGTTCCTGCGCGAGCATGTTTTCGGCGTTGGTGGCGAGCTTGCGCTCGCTCGCCCGCAGCCAGCCGTCCTGCACGAACGTTTCGTTGCCATCGGGTCGCACCTCGCTGACGGTTGCCTGGAAGTCCACGTCGGGGGTGGAGGACTTCACCCACAGCTGCACCGCGCCGGCGCCGATGGCGGTGGTGTCGGCGGCGAGCGGCGCGGACACGTAGGACACGGCGGAGCCCGCCTGGGGCTGCTCCCAGTTCCATTCCCATTGCGAGGCGTCGCCCCACAGGCCACCCGACTCGGTGGTGGGCCCGAAGTCGGTGAGCGGCGTGGCGCCTGCGTTGGAGGTGTAGGTGTCCACGCCTTCGCCTTCCGGCTGCTGTTCTGAGAGCGTGCCGTTAGGGCCGAGGTACCAGCTGCGCGCCTGCGTGCCGGGGATGGGGAACTGCGAGAAGGACTGTTCGAAGCCGGGATAGGGGTTGCCGGGCGTGGTGGCGCCGAGCGGCGATGTGCCGGCGCCGTTGTCGAACAGCACCCTGATCCGCGGCAGCGCTTCGAACGCGGACAGCGCGCCCCTGTAGGTGAGCTTCTGCTGGACCGGATCGGGCGGCAGCGTCACGAGGTCGGTCTTGGGCAGCCCCATCGCTTCCCAATAGACGACGGGGGCGACGAGGTGCACCACGGCTGCGTTGACGATCGGCGCCTGGTGCGCGACGTACAGCTCGAGGAAGTCGTAGAGCCGGTCGTAGGTGTAGGGGTCGAGCGAGTCGATGTGAGCGCCGTTGGTGAACGTGAACCACTTGCGCGTGGTGCCGGTGAAGTGCTGGGCGAGGTCCGCGCAGTGCCCGCCGGTCTGCTCGTCCTCCCACTGGCAGGCCATGAAGGTGGGCACGTCGATCTTGTGGACGAACGTGATCGGGTCGAGCGGGTCGGCCACCGCCGGGCTGTAGGTGGAGTGTTCTTCGATCGTTTCCAGCAGGTTGGTGGCCTCGCCGTGCATCACCTGGTTTTCGGCGCACGTCTGGTCGCCTTCTTCGATGCGCTTGGTGGCCCACGCCTGTCCGTGGCCGGGGCTGGCCGGTTCGGCGTTCTGCTGTCGTTCTTCCGCCCACGGCACCGCGAAGCCGGTGTTGAGGACGCCGCCGGGGTAGAGGGTGGTGGCGGTGGCGTCGAGCACCGACAGCGGCGCGATCGCGGCGAGGTCGGGCGGGCGCGTCTGCGCGGTGAACAGCTGGCTGATGCCGCCGTAGGAGATGCCGAACATGCCGACCTTGTGGTGGAGCACCCAGGGCTGGTGGGCGATCGTCTCGATCACGTCGTAGCCGTCGAGGTTCTGCAGCGCTTCGAAGAAGTCGTAGGCGCCGCCGGAGCAGCCGGTGCCGCGCATGTTGACGTCGACCACCGCGAAGCCCATCAGGTTGGCGAGCACCGCGATGCCGCTTTCCGGGCCGGCGGGGTTGGCGTACCCGTAACCGGAGTACTCGATCAGCGTGGGATAGGGCGGCGTGAAGCGCGAGCTGGCCTTGGACAGGCCGGGAACGCTCGACGCGGACCCCGGCAGCAGTCCCGCGGGTTCGCTCGGCGGGTGCACGTCGATCGCCAGCTTGGTGCCGTCGCGCGTTTCCAGGTAGGTGTAGCCGCTATCGGGGATTTCCTGGTCGTAGATCCCCGGGTCCCACGGCGCCGAGGTGTCCTTGTGCACCGTGATCGGCGCCGACGTTTCGCCGCTCGAGCTCAACCGCACGCGGTAGCGCCGGCCCGGCTGCACTTCGCGGAACAGCAGTCCCCCGAGCGAGTCCGCTTCCCGCGTGGACACGGTGGCGCCGTGCGAGTTCAGCAGCGACGCCTGCGCGCCTGCGGCCAGGCCCGTGACGTAGACCTGTTCGACGCTGCCCCGCGCGGTGAACGCCGACGCGCTCGCGGCCGCGAGCAGGAGCGAGGCAAGCGCTGCGAGCGGCGCCGCCACGACCAACCGGATCCCCCTCGCTTGCTTGGCTGCCACCAACTCTCCCGCCTCGGGCGAACGTATTCCCCGCCGGCAGGCATTCTAATCGCCGATGCGAAGGAAGCCATGCGCGACCCGGCCCGGCGGCGGGATCGGCAGGCCTCGGACCTGGGTTCGGTCAGCCGGCGCTGAGCGTGATTCGTCAGCCGGCGCTGAGCGTGAGCGTGGCGACGGTCACGTGCGGCCACAGCACTTTGTTGAAGATCAGGATCACGGTCTGCGTGTACTGCAGCTGCAGGAACGTGGGCTCCGGCCAGAAGGGCTCTATCAGCCTGCTCGGTCCCTCGGGCTCGGGTACGAGCTCGCGGCCTGCGACAACACGCGGCGGCTGCGCCAGCGGGTGCGGGCTCCCCATGCGCACCCACTCGATCCAGAAGGTCGCGCTGGCGGAGTGCACGAACGCGTTGGGGGTGAGCGGATTGTCCGGTTCGGCCGGGTTCTCGATGCCGAGAAACGGGATGTTCTCGGCGCCGCCGCCGACGTTTTCGGTGGTGAGCTCGATCGCGATCGTGCCGAGGATGTCCTGGTGCTGGATCGCTTCGCGCAGCACCGAGTTGGGGTCGTTGATGAACCCCTGGAACTCCGGTGGGAACGGACCGTTGCTCTGCGAGCCTTTGCCGTCCTGGCTGATGTCCACCTCTTTGACTTCGTGCTCTTCGCCTTTGCCGGCCGGCGGCGGTATTTCGACCGGCTGGATGCCGAGGCCGAGCGCGGGCGGTTTCGGGTTGAAGGGCGGCAGGCCCGGGATCGGGTAGACGGAGCGTATGTTCGGCGGTCCGGGGACCGGCGTGGCGCTCGGCGCCACGCCCTGCATGAGCACGGAGACCCCGTGCGGGATAGTCGCCAGCCGCACGATGCTCGGTGGGTTGAGCGGTTCCTTGCTCGCCGGTACGTTCATGAACAGGCCGGGCTCGATGTGCAGCGCTTCGCCCGCCGTGGAGAAGCCCGGCGCATCGGCGTCGGTTACGCGCTGCAGGTAGTGCAGCCCGTAGAGGCCGAGGTCGGGCTGTTCGCCGAAGCCGCGGTTCGGCACCACGCCGGGGATCACCTGGAATTCGAAGGTCTCGCTCGTGAGGTTGAGCTCGAGGAAGCGTTTGATCTGGCTGTTCTCAGGCGGCTGGTTGTTGTCCGGGCGCCAGATCGCGTTGAAGCCCCGGCCCTTCCACGTGCCCGCCAGCGACGCCAGCGGGCCGAGGTTCGTCGCTGTCGAGATCGGCCCTGCGCCGAACCTCGGCGGGCCACCGGCGCTCATGTGCGATGGCGGCTCGCCGGCCCCCGGTTGCGCGTTCACGGCATGCCTCCTTGTGCGGTTTTGTCACCCCCGAGGCCCCGGCCGCTCGGCGCAGCCCCGCCGCACCAAGCACGCCCCAAGCCTCGACTAGTCCACGTACGACCAGCCCACATATACGCCAATCGGCCCGCGCAGGTGTGAAAAATCGTTATCTATAGTTAGATTGTTTCTGACTATCTAGCGCTGGGCGCGGGTGCGCGATGGGTGGGGCAGCCCTTCGCAGCCGTCGGCGGAGGGCGGCGCGAGTTGACCGGGCAGGATCGCTGGATTAGGATTGGCCCGCGTTTCGGAATCGCGCTAACGCTGGGGGGCGCAGTGATCGAGCTCACGCATACGGTCGACTACATCTACATGCTGCTGATCACGGCTGGCGTCGGCGCGATCGGCGGGTTGGGGGCTGAACTCGTGCTCAGTCGCAGCGAAGGCACCGGCATGCTCGCGCTTCCGCGCGCGCTCAAAGGCAGCGAGCTGGTGAGCCTCGGGTTCCCCGCCAGCTTGATCGTCGGCGCGATCGCCGCGGTGGCTGCGCTGTACTTCTTCCCTCCGCTCGCCGAAAAGGTGATCGCGAGCCCGAAGGGCTCCGCTCCGAAGGTCGTGAGCGAGTATGACCTCGTGAAGCTCGTCCCGCTGGCGATGATCGTCGGGTCCGCCGGGCCTGCGTTCCTGAAGGCCGCGCAGTCGCGGCTGCTTTCGGCGCTCAGCGCGCAAAAGGCCGAAGCGACGGCAGACACCGCGAAGGCGCAGGTCGATCAAATCGCGGCGTCGGCCAAGGCGGAGGTCGCAAGCGCCGTGCAGAGCGCCGTCTCCCTGCACATGCCCACAGCTGCTCCCGCCTTCGCGCAGAAAGTCGCCGCGACCGCCTCGAGCTCGGTCGAGGCAGCGCTCGAACCGCAGGTCGAAGGCGCGCACAGGCAGGTCGACGCGATCGCAACCGGCTCGCCACAACCAGGCACGCAGGCGCCGGAACCGGCCGCGCAGGGTGGCTAGCTCCCGCCTTGCGCGGGGAGCTCGTCTCGTCCGGCAAGCGACGATCTCAGCTGCGAGAGCGGGCGGACTTGACGCCCGCTCGCGTCGAAGTTCTCGGGCGCGAGCCAGGCCTCGAAGGCACGGCGGCGCGCGGGCCACTCCCCGTCGGTGATGGAGTACCAGGCGGTGTCGCGGTTGCGGCCCTTCACCACGAGGTGGTTGCGGAACACGCCCTCGAAGCTGAAGCCGAAGCGCTCGGCGGCGCTGCGCGAGGCGGCGTTGAGCGAGTTGCACTTCCACTCGAGCCGGCGGTAGCGGAGCTCGTCGAAGGCGTGGCGGGCGAGCAGGTAGATGGCCTCGGTGGCCGCGGCGGTGCGCTTCAGCGCCGTGCCGAACCACACGTGGCCGATCTCGATCACGCCGTGCTCGGGCTGGACGTTGAGGAAGGCCGCAAGCCCCAGCGGCCGCTCGTCCGGCAGCGGCGCGATCGTGAAGTACACGGCCTCGGGCGCGCTCGCGGCCCAGCGCAGCATCTCGCGCAGCTGCTCGGGACTCTCGTAGGGGCCGTCCGGCAGGTAGGTCCAGATCAGCGGATCGCCGTGCGGCGCGTGCGAGATCTCGTACAGCGGCTGCGCGTCGGCGTCTGGGTCGACGGGGCGCAGCAGCACGCGATTGCCGTGCAGCGGCTCGCGCTGCGGGTGCGCGGCGGGCGTCCACGCAAGCTGCTCGCCGAGCGGAAGCTGCACGTGCGCAGTGAAGCAGAGCGCGAGGCCGCCCAGCCGGGTGGCGGCGAGGCCGCGTCGCCCGCCGGGGGCCGGGGCGCGCAGCCGGGCGGGCGCGCGCGCCATAAGATCCCCGCGCGATGGACTACGAGCAGATCACCACCGACCTCGGCGACGGCGCGCTCACGATCACGCTCAACCGCCCCGAGCGGCTGAACGCGTGGACGCAGCAGATGGGCCTCGAGATCCGCCACGCGCTCGACCGCGCCGACGGCGACGACGAGGTGCGCGCCGTGATCTTCACCGGCGCCGGCCGCGGCTTCTGCGCGGGCGCCGACCTGGCCGGCGGCGGCGACACGTTCGACGCGCGCAAGCGCGAGGCGGTGGCGGGCGAGCGCCGCGACAACGGCGGCGAGCTCACGCTGCGCATCTTCGACAGCAAGAAGCCGGTGATCGCCGCCATCAACGGGCCCGCGGTGGGCGTCGGCGCCACCATGACGCTGCCGATGGACGTGCGCCTCGCCGCCGACGACGCGCGCATCGGCTTCGTATTCGCCCGCCGCGGCATCATCCCCGAGGCCTGCTCGAGCTGGTTCCTGCCGCGCGTCGTCGGCATCAGCCGCGCGATGGAGTGGGTCGCCACCGGCCGCGTGTTCTCCGCGCAGGAGGCGCTCGAGGGCGGGCTCGTGCGCAGCCTCCACCCCAAAGACCAGCTGCTCGACGCCGCCCGCGCGCTCGCCCGCGAGATCGCCGAGAACACCGCGCCGGTGTCGGTCGCGCTCGCGCGCCAGCTGATGTGGCGCATGCTCGGCGCCGAGCACCCCATGTACGCGCACCGCGCCGACTCGCGCGGCATGGTCGCGCGGGGCCAGTCCGCCGACGCCGTCGAGGGCATCACCGCCTTCCTCGAGAAGCGCCCCGCGCGCTTCCCCGACCGCGTCAGCGAGGGCCTACCCGACGTGATGCCGGGGTGGGTGGCGCCGGAGTTCGAGTAGACGCGGAGGCCGTCGCTCCTGCTCCTGCCCTGGCGGCCTTGTGCCGACGCCTTGACTATCGATAGTTGAGCGATATATACTGTCTGCATGAGGAAGCGCGCGATGCAGGAGGCTACGTTCCTGATCTTGACCGCGTTGGCTGGGGGCAGCCAACACGGCTACGGGATCATCACCGACGTCGAGCGGATCTCCGACCAGCGCGTTCGGCTGCGCGCCGGGACCTTGTACACCGCTCTGGAGCGTCTTCGCGCGGACGGGCTGGTCGAGGTCGACCGCGAGGAGATCGTGGATGGCCGGTTGCGCCGCTACTACCGTCTCAGGGCCGCGGGCCAGGAGCGCCTCGCCGCCGAGGCAGCTCGACTGCAAGCGAATGCGCTGGTTGCGATGTCGCGGCTGGATGCGGTCGGAGCGGCGCGATGAGCAATGCCGCCGACCTGGAGCGCCGTTACCAGCGTCTGCTCGCGTGCTACCCGCCCGCGTTCCGTCGTGAGCACGGGGAGGAGATCCTCTCGGTGCTGATGGCCGGCGCCGAGCAGGGCCAGCGGTGGCCGCGTCTGGTGGAGGTCTCTGATCTGCTGAGAAGCGCGATCTACATGCGACTGCAAGCCAGGCTCAGAGCGTCATGGGCATGGGAGTACAGGCACCGGCGAGTCACCGTTCCCGTGCGTGTAGCCACCGGGATCTGGTTGGTGGTCCTCACCGCCGTCCTGTACGGGTATGGCGTTGGGGGCTGGTGGGCACTGCTGCTGGTCCCGGCGGCAGCAGCGCATTTCTACATCGTCTACCGCACGCTGAGGCACCGCGTCGAGGGTTAGCGCTGCCCGCTCGCAGGCGCACGCACCAAGCGCTGCGCTAGCGCCTTCGCCCCGATGAAACGACCAGCTTGACCTTCGCCCGCGGCGCCAAGCGCGAGTGAAGGCGCGCGAGCACCCGCACCACGCGCCCACGGCGCACCAGGCGGCTGTGGGTGTAGCTGACCTGCGCCCTGCAGTCAGCCGCCGCCAACTGGTGCTCGGCGTGCCCCACGCTGCTCGAGCGCCTGATCAGCGGCACCACGCACGGGCGTCCCGCCGACACCGTCAGCGCCACCGCCGCGCCCGGTGCGAGCTTCTCGCCCGAGGCCGGGAGCGGCCTGTCCCCGAGCATCGCGGGCGCGACCATCCACGTGCAGATCACCGTCAATGTCAGGAGGCTGGTCGAGTGCCGCTGGGGTCCTGCGGCGAGCCTGCGGATCGTGGGTATCACCGACATAGCGGCCCGTTCGACCCATTCGACTTCAACGTTTAGCCCGGCAACTCCTGCACCACCGACAGCACCGGCGCGAACAGGTCGCCTTTGTCCTCCACGCGCTCCAGCGCCTCTCCGGCCTCGAAGCTGAGCGCCGCGGGGTCGCCGTCGTCGAGCGCGCGGCGCAGCTCCTCCCACTCCAGCGGCGTCGACACCGTGGGGCGCTCGGCCGCGCGCAGCGAGTACGCGCACACCGTGGTCTTGTTCGCGTCGTTCTGGCTCCAGTCGATCAGCACCTTGCCAACTCGCTTGGAGCGCGTCATGCGCGCGATCGCCAGCTCCGGCTCGGCCTGCTCCAAGAGCTCCGCCACCGTCTTCGCAAACGGCTTCGTGCGCTCGTAGCTCGCGCCCTCGCCGTTGAGCGGCACGTACACCTGGATGCCCTTCGAACCCGACGTCTTCGCCACGCTCTGGAGGCCCACGCCCGCCAGCACGTCGCGCAGCAGCAGCGCCACGCGCGCGCACTCCATCACGCCCGCCGGCGCGCCGGGGTCGAGGTCGAACACCGCCGCCGTGGGCCTGTCCATGCGCTCGCCGCGCGCCAGCGGCACGTGCAGCTCCAGCGCCGCCAGGTTCGCCAGCCACACCAGCGTCGCCTCGTCCTCCGCCAGCACGTAGTCGATCAGCTTGCCCCGCGCCCGCAGCGCCACCGTGCGCACCCACTCCGGCCGGTGCGCCGGCGCCTGCTTCTGGAAGAAGTGCTTGCCCTCCACGCCGTCCGGCCAGCGCGTCACCGTCAGCGCCCGTCCTGCCAGGTGCGCCAGCAGCACCGGCGCCACCGCCGCGTAGTAGTCGATCACCGCGCGCTTGTCCGTGCCCGTACGGGGGTACAGCACCTTCTCCAGGTTCGACAGCTTCAGCTCCCGCCCACCCACCCGCGCCAGCGCGCTCCCGCGCGCGCCCGCTTCGATCCGCAGCGCGCCCTCTGCACGCACGCCGCCACCCCTCCTCATATTCGTCTTCTTCTCCTCGCCGCCAGAGCTGCCGCAGCTCGCGCCCGCGTCCTCGCGCACCACCTCGGTCGGGTCCTTGTCCTCGCGCAGCCCCACGTACACCGGCGCGCGCAGGCTGCCGCCCTCCGTCCAGTGCGCGAAGCGCACCTCCGCCACCAGGCGCGGCTCGCTGAAGATCGCCTCCCGCGGCGGGCGCTCGCCCGCGCCGAACGGCGAGCGCTCGCGCTCCAGCCGCGCCAGCAGCTTCGAGAGCCTGCGCAGCTCAGCCTCGTCCAAGCCGCTGCCCACCCTGCCCACGTAGCGCAACGCGCCGCCCTGCTCGTACACGCCCAGCAACAGCGCCCCGATCGTCCCGCGCCGCTTGCCCTTGCCCCGCAGCCAGCCCCCAACCACGAACTCCTGGCGTCCCGTGCTCTTCACCTTCACCCACCCGCGCGAGCGCACCCCCGGCTGGTAGGTCGAGTCCAGCCGCTTCGCCACCACGCCCTCGAGACCCTGCTCGGCGGCCGCCTGCAAGAGGGCGCCGCCTTCCCCCACCACGTGCTCCGGCGTCTGCCAGCTCTCCCCGTGCAGGCGCAGCTCCGCCAGCAGCTCGCGGCGGTCCGCATACGCCAGCCCCATCAGCGAGTGCCCGTCCAGCCACAGCAGGTCGAACAGCATCAGCGTCACCCGCGCCTGCGCCGCCAGTCGTTTCGCCTGCGCCCTGCTCGCCACGTGCATGCGCCGCTGCAGCGCCGCGAAGCTCGGGCGCCCCTGCGCGTCCAGCGCCACGATCTCCCCGTCCAGCACCGCGCTGTGCGAGCTCAGCGCCCGGTTCAGCCGCGCCAGCTCCGGATAGCTGTCCGTCACGTCGTTCAGGTTGCGGCTCTCCACGCGCAGCTCCCCCGGGCGCGAGTACACCAGCGCCCGCACCCCGTCCCACTTCACCTCATACGCCCACCCCTGCTCCTCCGCCGGCAGCTCGCCCGCCCGCGCCAGCATCGGCACCACGTGCTCCGGCATCGCTTCGCGCCCGCCCGCCGGATCGGGCTCCGGCGCGTCCATGCGGTGGATCATCCAGTCCTTCGGCCGCTCCCCCCGCTCGGTCGCAAACAGCGCGTAGCTCCCCTCCACCCGCTCGCCGTGCAGCGCCACCTCCACCTTGCGCCGCTCCCACTTCAAGCACTCGTACGTCCCCCGGTCCCAGATGCTCATCGTGCCAGCGCCGTAGCTGCCCTGCGGGATCTCGCCGTCGAAGTCCAGGTACTCCAGCGGGTGGTCCTCCGTGTGCGCCGCAAAGTGGTTGCGCCCCCGCTCCTGCGGCAGCCCCTTCGGCAGCGCCCAAGACGCCAGCGCGCCCTCGTGCTCCAGGCGCAGGTCCCAGTGCAGCCGCCGCGCGCTGTGCTCGTGGATCACGAAGCGCAGCGCGCCCCCCTCGCACGCCGCCGCGCCCGCCTGCTCGCGCGCCGCTCGCGTCCCCCCTTGCGCTCGTGCGCCCTGCGCGCCCGCCGGCTCCGGTGTCGTCGAGAAGTCGCGTTTGGCGCGGTAGCGGCGCAGGCGCTCGCCGTCCGCCACTAGCGCTTCGCGGAGGTCCGCGACGCACCCGGCTTCTTCGCCGCCGGTTTCTTCGCCGCGGGTTTCTTCTTGGCCGGCGCCTTGCGCGCTTTCGCCGCGCTCTCGCCCGCGCCCTCGCGCTCGCGCACCGCCTGCAGGCTCGCCTTCAGCGCGCTCATCAGGTCCGGCGCCGGCGTCGCCGCCTCCTCCGCCTGCGGCTGCACCGCGATCGCCTTGCCCTGCGCCTTGCTCTCGATCAGCGCCAGCACCTCCTCGCGGTAGCTGTCGCGGAAGTCCTCCGGCACGAAGTTCGCCGCCAGCGAGTCCACCAGCTGCTTCGCCACGTCCAGCTCGCGCTTGGTCACCGACAGCTCGCTCGCCTCCGCCACCTCGTCCAGCCGCTGCGGCGAGAGCACTTCGTCGGCGAACAGCATCGTCGCCATGCCCAGCGCCTCGCCCATCGGCCGCACCGCCACCAGCTGCTCCTTGGAGCGGATCACCACGCGCGCGATCGCCACCTTGCCCGTCTCGCGCATCGCCTCCAGCAAAAGGCGGTAGGGCTTCGCGCCGCCCGTGCCCGGCGCCAGGTAGTAGGGGTGGTCGTAGTACACCGGGTCGATCTGCGCCAGGTCCACGAACTCCTCGATCTCGATCGTCTTCGTCTTCTTCGGCTCGATCGCCTCGAGCTCCCCCGGCTCCACCACCACGTAGCGGTCGCTCGCCAGCTCGTAGCCTTTCACCACGTCCTCGTACGGCACCTCCGCGCCCGTCGACGGGTCCACGCGCTTCTGCGCGATGCGCGCCCCCGTCGCGCGCGAGAGCTGGTGGAAGCGCACCGTCTTGCGGTCCACCGCGCTGTATAGCTTCACCGGCACCGTCACCAGGCCGAAGCCGATCGTGCCCGTCCAGATCGCCCTGGGCATGATCTATTCCTACCACCTGCCGCGCGTGCTCACCAGCGGTGCAAAGCGCGGCCCGGCGGGCGCGGGCCTGCACCGGCTGCGTTGTCTCCGGCCGGCGCGCTAGTACGCGAAAACGTCGGGGAAGCCGCCCACTTCGAGCTCGACGCGCGTGGGCAGGTGGGCGTAGCACCTGTCCCGCAGCTCCACGCGTCCCTCGCTGCGGAGCTTCCCGTCGAGCAGCGCGTAGAGGGGCATGAGGTAGCGAACATCGTCTGCCGCGTAGCGCAACTGCTCAGCCGAGAGCTCCACCGTCCAATCGCTTGTCCGCTGGCTCTTGTCCAGATGCACTCCTAGATGTCGCTGCAACAGGGGCGCCAAGGAGTGCGCCTCGCAGGGCGCCTGTGGCTCGGCGAGCTTCGAGGCGATCTTCGTGCATGCCACGTGCGCAGGTGTCACGCCCCAGTGAAACGCCAGGAACCGCAGGTCGAACATCGCGTGATGCAAGATCTTGCCGATCGCGGCGTCCTCCACGATCGCGCGCAGGCGGTAAGGGACCTTGTCGCCGATGCGGATCACATATGTCGTGTCTTCGACCTGCATCTGCACTGTGCAGATGCGCTCTCGGCGCCAGTCGAGCCCGGTCGTCTCGATGTCCAGAGCGACGGTGCTGGCCTCGATCGCCTGCTCGAAGCCCCGCTCGTCCAGGTCGTCGCAACCCACCAGCGGAGGCTGAGCTTCGTGAACCGAACAGACCGTCACGCTCATGGCGGACGATGCTACTGCTGGCGGCGGGCGGAAGAGCTGCGCCAGAGGTCCTCGAACTGGTCGCTGAAGAACCGGTGCAATGTGCCGCCCTGCGCACATTCGAAGGCCGGAACCTCGACCCGACTGCCAACCTGGGCGTAGAGGACTCCGATGCAGCGTCCGTCGAATCGATAGTACGTGAAGACCGGAAAGGCCTCCGTCACGCGAACCTAACCCGCGATGGCGATGGCCCTCACAATCGGCCTTGTTCAGTCACGGCGATTCGGGCCGAGCCGCGCCGCCCCGCTCGCGCATGCTCTCCGGCAGCAGGTCGCTGGGCGCGCGCAGCTCCTGCTCGTCGTGCCACTGCAGCGCCAGGCCGTGGCCGTCGCTGTCGGGCTTGCCGGCCGCCTCCACCTCCTGTGGCGTCGCCGACACGCGCGCGGAGTAGATCGAGGGCGCGCCCAGCAGCCGCGCCAGCACCGTCGCCTCCACCACCGCCAGCAGGATCGGCACCATCAGCGCGTCCGAGCGGTGCGTCAGCTCCAGCAGGAGCACCACCGCCGCCAGCGGGCCCTGCATCGCCGCGCCCAGCACCGCCGCGCCGCCCACGATCGCGTAGCTGCCCAGCGGCGTGCCGGGCCACAGCTGCGTCCAGGCCCACCCCAGCAGGCTGCCAAGCAGCACGCCGTAGGCGAGCGTCGGCGTGAACAGCCCGCCGGGCGCGCCGCTGCCGAGGCAGGCCGCGGTGACCAGCGGCTTGAGCGCCCACAGCACCGCCACCAGGCCGATCCCGAGCTGGCCCACCAACGCCAGCGCCACCACCGGCTTGCCGTTGCCCAGCAGCTGCGGGTAGGGGATCGCCAGCGCGCCCAGCGCCACCAGCACCGCCACCGGCGCCAGCGCGCGCTGCCAGCCGCGCGGCTTGAGCGCGTGCGCGAAGCGGATCAGGCGGATCCAGGCCACCGCCGCCAGCCCCGCCAGCGGCCCCACCAGCAGCGCCCACACCACCAGCCGCGCCTGCAGCTGGTAGCTCGGGATCGCGTAGGTGGGCCCGCTCGGCAGTGCGATCCAGGCCACCGCGGTGGCGATCAGCGAGCTTGCCAGCGCCGGCAGCACCAGCGGCAGCGTCAGCGTGCCCAAGAGCACCTCCAGCGCGAACAGCGCTCCCCCCAGCGGCACGTTGTACACCGCCGCCATGCCCGCGCCGGCGCCGCACGCCACCAGCAGCCGCCGCTGCCAGAACGGCAGCCGCGCCCAGTCGCTCAGCGCGCTCGCCACCCCCGCGCCGGTGAGCTGCGGCGCCGCCTCGCGTCCCAGCGACGCGCCCAGCGCCACCACCGTGATCGACTCCACCGCGCGCGCCAGGCTCGACAGCAGCGGCACGCGCGCCCCGCGCAGCCAGATCGCCTCCGACACCTCGCCGCCGCCGAGGCGCGCGTGCGCGACCCCGCCTGCGCCCGCCAGCGCGCCTGCGCCCGCCAGCACCAGCAGCCGGTGCGTCGCCGAGGTGCGGCGCACGCCCTCCAGGAAGTCGCCCGCGTGATAGCCCCACGCCAGGTGCTGCACCGCCCGCAGCAGCTCCATCAGCGCCGCGCCGCCCAGGCCCGCGCACACGCCCACCGCCACCACCAGCGCCCAGAAGCGCAACCGGTAGGAGGCCACGATGCCCTTGCCCGGCACGTTCGGCTGCGGCGTCGGCGAGATCATCTACGCGAAGTCTGACGGCGCGCGCAGCGGCGTCGGCGCGGCGCTGTCGACGGGCCCGCGCGGTGCCGCAGGGCGCCCCGGCCCTCCGCGGGCCCGCGCCGCCCACAAAACTGGCCAGTCAGCCAGTATGATCCTCGCACGATCGGCGCGAGCGAGCTTGGAGGCTGAGATGGCAACTGTTGGACGCGACATAGAGGCGTTGGAACTGACCGACGAAGAGCTGTGGAAGGACGGGCCGCCGCTCGACGCGTTCAAGGAGATGCGGCGAAGCTGCCCGATCCACTGGACCGAGAAATTCGAACTCTTCCCCGAGGAGGCCGGCTTCTGGTCGGTCACCACCGCCGAGGACATCCACACCGTCAGCCGCGACTGGCAGACCTACTCCTCCGAACTCGGCGGCGTGCTGGCGGCGGCCGCAGGCTTCCCCATCGAGCTCGCGCGGGCGATGTTCATCGGCATGGACCCGCCCAAGCACGACCGCCTGAAGGCGCTGTTCCAGGCGGGCTTCACCCCCAGGCGCATCGCCGCCCACGAGGACGAGATCCGCGCGATCGTGCGGCGCGTGCTCGACCGGTTGAACGGGCGCGAGCGGTGCGACCTGGTCACCGACGTCGCCCAGCCGGCGGTCTCGCGCGTGATCGGCAGCTTCATGGGCATACCCGAGGAGGACGACGCGATCTGGGCGCGGCTGATGAACTCCACGCTTGGCGCCGCCGACCCCGATATCAACCCCGACGGCTTCGAGGGCGCGATCGAGAAAGACCTGCCGGAGATCTTCGAGCGCTGCCGCAAGCTGATCGCCGAGCGCCGCGAGCACCCCACCGAGGACCTCACCAGCGTGCTCGTGCACTCCGAGGTCGACGGGCAGAAACTGGAGGAACACGAGATCGTGATGGGCTTCTTCCTGCTCGTCGCCGCCGGCAACGACTCCACCAAGGCCACCTACTGCAGCGGCATGCGCGCGCTGATGGAAGACCGCGAGCAGATGCGGCTGCTGCTGGAGGACCCCGCGCTGATCCCCGACGCGGTGGAGGAGGCGCTGCGCATGTTCCCCGCCTTCGCGCACTTCCGCCGCACCGCCACCTGCGACACCGAGCTGCACGGCCGGAAGATCAAGGAGGGCGAGAAGGTGGTGATGTGGTACGTCTCCTCCAACCGCGACGAGACGCGCTACGAGGACCCCGACCGCTTCGACCTGCGCCGCAAGGCCGAGCACCAGGCCTTCGGCGCCGGCGGGCGCCACTTCTGCCTCGGCACCGCGCTCGCGCGGCTGGAGCTGCGGGTGCTGATCGAGGAGACGCTCTCGCGCTATCCCCACATCGAGCTCGCCGGCGGGGCGGGCGGGCCCCAACACGTGGAATCGCTGTTCATCAACCAGCTCAAGACACTGCCCGTCAAGCTCGGGCCGCGCGCCGTATCCTCCGCCTGAGTTGAACGACTTCAACGCCGCCATCATCGAGGAGTTCCGCACCCACGGTGGCCGCGTCGGCGGGCCGTTCGAGGGCGCGCAGCTGCTGCTGCTCACCAGCACCGGCGCCAAGAGCGGGCAGCCGCGCACCACGCCGGTGGTCTATCTCGAGGACGGCGAGAACCTCGTCATCTTCGCCTCCAAGGCCGGCGCGCCCACCGATCCCGCCTGGTATCGCAACCTGCTCGCCGACCCCTCCGCCAGCGTCGAGGTCGGCACCGACACGCTCACCGTGCGCGCGCGCGTCGCGGAGGGCGAGGAGCGCGAGCGCCTGTACGCACGGCAGGTCGCGAGGATGCCGCAGTTCGCCGACTACCAGGCCAAAACCACCCGCCGGATCCCCGTGGTGGTGCTCGAGCGCGCCGGCTGAGCGCGCGCTGCCGCGCGCACCGCTCTCTAGAGCGAGATCCATTTATGCGAATGGACGCTTGTTCGGTTTCATTTTATTAATTGGATTTTGCGGACAAGGAGCTCCGATGACTGTCCTGTAAACGTCTGTGGGAGGAGCTCAAACATGCACGCTTCGAACTTGGGGGACGACACGCGGGCGTGCGTACGCGCGCGTGTCGTGACGGCGCTGGCGCCGGTGGCGCTGCTGTGCGCGCTGGCGGGCGGCCTGGCATGGGCGCCGGGCGCACGCGCGGCGAGGCCGGCGCGGCTGCACGCGACCCGGCAAGAGCGCGCGGCGAAGCCGGCGCTGTCGAGCAGGCCGTCGCTGTCGACGGTGCCGCCGGCGGAAGTGGAACGGGTCCTGAGCACGCTGCCGTTGCAGGACCTGCCGCAGGCGGAACTGCAGGAAACGCTCACGCAGCTGCTTGGCATCGGCGGCCTGCCGCTGCAGGTGACGCTGGTGGAATCGGCGCTGGGCCAGCTGCTGGGCGAAGAAGCGACGCTGGGCGAACTGCTGGAAGGCGAAGGCCTGTCGGGGCTGCTCGGCGGCGTGCTGCAGGGCCTCGAAGCGCGCGAAGTGCTGGGCGAACTGGTCGCTTCGGCCGAAGATCCGCAGGCGTTGGTGGAACAGCTGCTGGCGGCGCTTAGCGGGCAGCAGCTGCAGGAAGTGCTGGGCTCCACGCCGGTGAGCGAAGGTCTCAGCAACGTGGAAGTGAGCGGCCTGGCCAACGAGCTGGAAACCTCGGTGGAAGGCCTCGACGAACAGCTGGGAGCGAGCGTGGAACAGCTGCCGGGCACGGCGATGGCGCTGACGGCGCCGTTGACCGACGGCAAGACGCTGGGCGTGCTCGACCTCAACGAACACCTCGACCTGCTGACGATCACGCCGGGCGCTGGCGAAGAACCGGGCGCGGGCGGCTCCGGCTCCGGCGGCTCCGGGTCGGGCGGCTCGAGCTCCGGTGGCTCCGGCGCGGGCGGCTCGGGCGGTTCCGGCGGCTCGGGCGCGGGCTCGACGCCGGCGCCGGGCGCCACGGTGGTGGTGGAGCCGGCGGACCAGGCGCCTGCGACGCAGGGCGCGCACACGGCGGCGAAGCGCGGCAAGGTGAGGATCGTGGGTCACTCGCTGCACGGCGGCGTGCTGATGCTGCTGGTGCAGACGCCGTCGGCCGGCGCGCTGAGGGTGAGCGCGGCGGGCGCGCATGGCGTGAGAAGGCAGGTGGATCGCGCCGAGCGCGTGCGCGTGCGCCTGCGGCTGACGCGGGCCGGCGCTGCGGCGCTGCGCAGGCACGGCCGGCTGAGGTTGAGGGTGCGGGCGCTGTTCAAGGCGGTGGGCGGCGCCAGCTCGGCGGCTGCGGCGACGGTGCGGATGCGCTGAGCGGACGCCGGCGCGGCGGCTCCGGCGCGGGTGGCGCCGGAGCCCGCCGCGGGCGCAGCCGTACGGGGGAGCTGTGACTAGAACAAACGTCGATTCGGGCTGTGCTGGGCTGAAGCGGAAAGCTTCGTGCTATTACTCGAAGTTGGACGCGCGAGCACGCTTGCGCTCCCCCGACCGGACTTCAGGGTTGTTCGATTTGGTCGAAGAAGTGGGAAGCGGACATGCTGTGAGCATTTGGAGGAGCAGATGAGCTTTTTCTACATCAGCGACGCGACCGACGAGGGCTCGGAACGGGCGGGCGAGGACGCAGTGGTGCTGGCCGCGGGCGGCGAGCTCGACTTCGAGGCGAGCCCGCAGCTGCGGGAGCGCATCGCCGACCAGCTCAACGCCGGCAAGCGGCGCGTGGTGCTGGACCTGTCGGCGGTGACGTTCATCGACTCCACCGCGATCGGTGCGCTGGTGGGCGCGGCGATGAGGATGCGCGAGCACGACGAGGGCTCGATGGCGGTGGCGTGCAGCGACGACAACCGCCGCGTGCTGCGCATCTTCGACATCGCGGGGGTGGAGAGCATGGTGGCGCTGTACCCCTCGCGCGAGGAGGCGCTGTCGGCTCTGGCGACGGCCGCGTGAGTGGCTGATGTTGGGGCAGCGCGCCTGCGAGCAGCTCCCTGCGAGTGAGCTGCGCCTGCCGGCGCGCGCGAGCAAGCTGGCGCTGGCGCGCGACTACGCGCGCGCCGCGGCCGCGGCGTGCGGCTTCGCCGAGGACGCCTGCTACGAGCTGTCGGTGGCGGTCAACGAGGCCGTCACCAACGCGATCCGCCACGGCCGGCCGGACGCGCAGGGCACCATCCGCGTGAGCGTGCAGGCCGACGAGCGCGCGCTGACGGTGGCGGTGCGCGACTTCGGCACGTTCTCCGCCGGACGCGCCGCCGGCGGTCCGGACGGCGCGGCGAGCGCTGTGGAGGACGGCGGGCGCGGCTTCGCGGTGATGGCGGCGCTGATGGACGCGGTGCAGCTGTGCGTGGCGCCCGGCAGCACCACTGTGCGTCTGTGCAAGGCGCTGCCGTGAGCGCCGCCGCGCGCATCCTGCGAGCGGCGCGCCGGCGCGCGCGCGGCGTGGCGCGAGCCGGGAACGGCGCGGCGCGAGCCCGGCGCGCGGCCGGCGTGGGCGTGGCGGCGCTGTGCGCTTGGCTGGCGCTGCTGGGCGCAGGCGCCGCGAGCGCCGGGGCGGCGCCGTCGCTGGCGCTGCCCGACCTGTCGCTGGCGCTGCCGAACGTGTCGGTGAAGCTGCCGGAAGTGAAGCTGCCGGAAGTGGTGAAAGGCGTGGGCGTGACGGTGCCGGAAGAGACCATCACGGTGCCGAGCGTCACGGTGAGCGTGCCGGAAGTGACGGTGTCGACGCCGGCGGTGACGGTGTCCACGCCCGCGGCCACGGTGTCGACGCCGAGCGTGAGCGTGTCGACGCCGGCGGTGTCGAGCTCGCAGCCCACCGGCTCCTCGACGGGCGGCGGCGAAGGCTCGCAAGGCGGCTCCGGCTCTGGCTCAGGCTCGGGCGGCTCGGGCTCCGGCGGCTCTGGCTCCGGATCCGGTGGCTCCGGCTCGAGCGGCTCGGGCTCGAGCGGCTCCGGCTCGGGCGCCGGCTCCTCCGGCTCGGCAGGCTCGACGGGCTCCTCGGGCAGCGCGCCGGGCGGCGCGGGCACGCTGACGAACGGCGCGGTGGACGGCGCGGCCGCGAGCACGACGCCGGCTGCGACCGGGGCGCGACACGCGCGCAAGGCGAGCAGGCGGGCGAAGGGCGCGGCGAAGGGCAAGGGCAAGGGCAAGGGCGCGGCGAGCGCGGCGGCGGGCGGCGCGCCGGGCGCGGCGGGCGGCGGCGCGGCGCTGGCGCTTAGCTCTGACGCGGGCGGCTCGGGCGGCTCGGGACATGGCGCGAGCGCGAGCGCGGGCAAGAGCGAAAGCCCGCTGCAGGCGATCGGCAGGCACGTGCCGCTGCCGCTGCCGGTGCCGGACTGGAGCAAGCCGATCATCGTGCTGCTGCTCCTGCTGGCGATCTGGTTCGCGCTGCGCTCGCGCGTGTCTGCGCGGCGGGCGCGGCGGCTGGAGCGCCAGCGCGAGGAGCTGCTGCGCGACGTGGGCGCGATGCAGGCGGCGCTGGTGCCGGAGATCCCGGAGCACGTGGCGGGGCTGGCGCTGTCGGTGGCGTACCGTCCGGCGGAGGGGCCGGCGGCGGGCGGCGACTTCTACGACGTGTTCTCGCCCGAGCGCGGCAAGCTGGCGGTTATCCTGGGCGACGTTGCGGGCCACGGCCACGAGGCGCTGACGCAGGCGGCGTTGACGCGCTACACGGTGCGCGCGTACATGCAGGCGGGCCTCGAGCCGCGCGCGGCGCTGGCGCTGACGGGGCGCGTGCTGGGCGACCCGGAGGCGGAGCGCTTCGCGACGGTGGTGGTGGGCCTGTACGACATCCGCGCGGGGCTGCTGACGTTTGCGTGCGCGGGGCACCCGCCGCCGCTGCTGCACGGCCTGCAGACGCGCGAGCCGCCGCTGATCTGCGCGTCGCCGCCGATCGGCTGGACGGCGCCGACGGGCCGCCGCCAGAGCAGGGTGTGGCTGCCGCGCGGCGCGGTGGTGTGCTTCTTCAGCGACGGCCTGATCGAGGCGCGCTGCGGCTCCTCCGAGGAGGACGGCGCGGAGCTGCTGGGGCGCGAGCGCCTGAGCGAGCTGCTGGACTCGCTGGGCTCGCGCCCGGACGCTGGCAGGCTGCTGGGGCGGGTGCGCGAGGCGGCGCGCGCGACTCCGGACGACATGGCGGCGTGCGTGTTGGTGCCGCAGCTGAGCGTGGTGGGCGAGCGCGTGCACGTCGAGGAGCTCGAGGTGGACCGCGTGGCGCTGGAGTCGGGCCAGGCGCGGCGCTTCCTGGAGACCTGCCTGGTGCCGGCGGCGGACATCGACGACCTGCTGGCGCGCGCGTGGGAGCTGGCCGGCGCGCGCGCCACTGCGCTGCTGCGCGCGCAGCTGGGCTCGGCGACGGCGAGCGCGAGCGTGCTGCGCGCGGACGCGCAGCCGGAGAGGGCCGAGGCGGAGCTGCACCCGCACCTGGCGGGCGAGCCCACGGGCGCGGCGTGAGAGGCGCGCCAGTCGCAGTGAGCAGGAAAGCGCGGACTCGTGAGGAAAGCAAGGCAACAAGCTTTGGTCTGCGTGTTGCGACAAGCTGCAAACGTCGGTACGCTGAACGTCCAGGGGCCGCAGGAGATGGAGCCTTCGCAAGCCGTCCGCCCGATGTTTACCCTGGCCGACACCCCCACGACATCGGAGGGACTTGATGGCCGCCGTACGACAAGGGCCTGAGGTGCTCGAGGATCTTACGAAGTACGCCGGAAGCTGGGTTGCGATCCGCGACGGCAAGGTGATCGCCAGTGCGTTGGACTCGGTCGAGCTGCGCAACAAGCCTGGGATCGAGGATACCGACCTCCTGATGCCGGTGCCCGATGTGGCCTCCGGCGCGTTCGTGCTCTAGATAGCCAGCGCCGGTGCCGGATCTGACGGTCGCCTACCGGAGCTTCGGCCTCGGCGAACCGCGTCCCTACCTAGTGCTGATGGTCACGGGACCCGACGGAACCAAACAGGGTCCGATCCCGGGCCTCATCGACACCGGCGCCGACGGGACGGTCCTACCGTTCGGCTATGCCCCCCTGATGGGCTACGAGCCGGCGGACTTGGTGGCCGAACAGGCGACACAGGTCGGCGGCAGTGTGACGATGCATCGCGCGACGCGTCCGGGCCGCGCGTTTGTGCCTGAGATCCCGGACCTCGTGTTCGAGATCACTCCGTCCTTCGTGCAAGGGGCGAGGATCGCGCTCTGGGGTCGAAAGGATCTCCTGCACCACTTCGAGATGAGCATCGCCGAGCGGAGGAAGGAGTTCTCGCTCACGAAGCTCTAAAGGGGAGGAGCGACGCCGATGCCTTGGGAGCGTGCTGCGCGCAGACGCGCAGCCGGAGAGGGCCGAGGCGGAGCTGCACCCGCACCTGGCGGGCGAGCCCACGGGCGCGGCGTGAGCGCTAAGACGCGGCGGCGCCGGCGCCGGCGCCGAGCGGGAAGGCGGTGCGGGTGAGCTCTTCGGAGACGAGCCACAGGCGCTGCGCGACGTCGGCGTTGCGGGCGGCGCGCGAGCGCCCCACCAGCTTGGGCGCGCCGCGGCTTTCGAACAGGCGGCTGGGGCCGGCGTAGGAGTCGCCGGGCACGTCGGCGACGGCGGCGTAGAGCGTGGGCAGCGCGCCGGCGTCGGCGTGCTGCGCGACGAGGCGGTTGCCGACGCTGCTGAGCAGGTCGAAGGAGCGGCGCTGGCTGTGGAACTGCAGGTTGGTGGCGGCGTAGCCAGGGTGCGCGGCGGTGGCGATGACGGGCGAGCCGGCGGCGCTGAGGCGCCGCTGCAGCTCGGAGGTGAACAGCAGGTTGGCGAGCTTGGACTGGCCGTAGGCGGACCAGGCGCGGTAGGGCTTGCGCTCCCAGCCGAGGTCGTCGAAGTCGATGCTGCCGAGGCGGTGCGCGCCGGAGGCGACGGTGACGACGCGCTGGCGCACGTGCTCGAGCAGCAGGTTGGTGAGCGCGAAGTGGCCGAGGTGGTTGGTGCCGAACTGCAGCTCGAAGCCCTCGGCGGTGCGCCCGAGCGGCGGCACCATCACGCCGGCGTTGTTGATCAGCAGGTCGATGTGGCCCTGCCACTGCTCGGCGAACCGGCGCACGGAGGCGAGGCTGGCGAGGTCGAGCTCGCGCACCTCGACCTCGCCGGCGATCGCGGCGGCGGCGTCGCGGCCCTTGCTGAGGTTGCGCACCGCCAGCACGGTGCGCGCGCCGGCGCCGGCGAGCGCGGCGGCGGCGCTGCGGCCGATGCCGCTGTTGGCGCCGGTGACGATCACGGTGCGGCCGCTCATGTCCGGGATCTGCGCCGTCGTGAAGGCGGTCATGGGCGACAATGTAGGCGATGACAACAAAGATGTCAACGACAACATCGTCGGCTAGGCTGCTGTGAGGATGCGCGCGAGGGCGAAGCGGACGGCGACGGCGCGGGCGAAGGGCGAGCGCGGCTACCACCACGGCGACCTGCGCAGGGCGCTGCTGGAGCAGGCGGAGCGCACGCTGCGCGAGCGCGGCGTGGAGGCGCTGCGGCTGCGCGAGCTGGCGCGCGAGGTGGGCGTGAGCCACGGCGCGCCGCGCAGGCACTTCGCGGACCGTCAGGCGCTGCTGGACGCGCTGGCGGAGGCCGGCTTCGCGCGCCTGGGCGAGGCGCTGCGGCGCGCGCTGGCGCGGGCGGGGGACGACTTCGAGGCGCGCCTGCGCGCGACGGCGGTGGCGTACGTGCGCTTCGCGACGCGCGACTCGGCGCTGCTCGAGCTGATGTTCGCGGGCAAGCACCGCGAGGGCGCGGGCGCGCTGCACGAGGCGGCCGACCGCGCGATCGCGGTGCTGGTGGAGCTGATCTTGCAGGGCCAGGCGAGCGGCGCGATCGAAGCGGGCGACCCCGAGCGCGTGGGGCTGGTGCTGTTTGCGACGGTGCAGGGCATCGCGGCGCTGGTGAGCGCGGGCATCGTGCAGCGGCGGCAGGTCGACCAGCTGGTGGGCGACGCGGTGGCGCGCTTCCTGCGCGGGCCGCAAGCGGCGGCCCCGGACGGGTAGCGGCTGCGCGCGCAGCGGCGGCGAGCGGCGCGCGCTCACCGGCGCGCACACCGGCGCGCACGCGCCGCTTGGCCTCGACCGGCTCAGCTGGGCTGGACGATCAGCAGCGAGTTTCCGTCGGGGTCGCGGAACCAGAACATGGGCGGCACGGGGTCGCCCATGCGCGAGACCTCGGCGTCGACGTCGACGCCGCTGTCGCGCAGCTCGGCATGGGCGGCGTCGATGTTGTGGGTGTTGAGGATGATGCCGGTCTGGCGGTTGCCGAGGCCCTCTCCCTGCGACGGGGGCGGCGGCGCGAGCGCGATGCCGGTGGAGCCGCTCGGGGGGTACACCTCGATCCAGCGGTAGCCGTTGCCGAAGGGCGTGTCGGTGCGCTTCTCGAAGCCGAGCTTGCCGACGTAGAAGTCGACGAGGGCGTCCTGGTTGGTGGTGGGGATGGCCACCAGGCCGATCTCGCCGATGCGGTTTGCGGTGATGCTCATGGCGTGCTCCTTTGTGTTTATGGAGGGGTTGCGAAGTTTGAGACGGGCGGGGCGGCGGAAACTAATCGGTGGGCGCGGGAGCGGGCACGGCTAATCGGTGAGGCGCGCGGGCAGGCCGAAGCGCTCGAACACGGCGCTGACGCGCTGTGCGTCGAGCGGCTCGTCGGGGTAGCGCTCGAACGCCTCTGCGTGGCGCGGCTGCGCGGAGCGGGCGATGAAGGCGGTGACGTCGCTGACCAGCTGGCGCCGCAGGGTGAGCACGTTGAGCGCGAAGGCGCGGTGGTTGCGGTGCTGCTCGCTCCAGGCGTAGAAGCCGAGCGCGAGCTGGCCGTTGGCGCGGGCGGGCAGGGCGCGCCAGCGCCACGGGCCGGACAGCGGATAGGCGGCGGCCCAGGCGGCGATGGCCTCGCGCCCGGCGTACCAGCTGGCGAGCGGCGGCATGGCGAAGGTGGCGTCCTCGCTGAGCATCGCGGTGAACGCCTGCACGTCGTCGCGCTGCCAGGCGTCGACGTAGCGCGCGACGAGCTCCCCGACGCGCTCGTCGCCGAGCGCGCGCAGGGTGGCCTGCTGGCTCGGCTCGGGGACGCGCTCCTGCACGGCGGCGCGGGCGCGTTGCAGGGCGCTGTTGACGGAGGCGACGGTGGTGGAGAGCGCGGCGGCGACCTCCTTGGCGGAGAAGCCGAGCACCTCGCGCAGGATGAGCACGGCGCGCTGGTTGGCGGGCAGGTGCTGCAGGGCGGCGACGAAGGCGAGCTCGACGCTCTCGCGCAGCTCGTAGCTGGCGTGGGGGTCGGCGTAGCCGTCCTGCACGCCGAGGACCTCGTCGGGGTAGGGCTCGATCCAGACGGACTCGACGATGGGCTCGCCGGGCGCGCCGTGCGGGTCGGAGGCGGGTCCGTAGTCGATCGGCAGCACGCGCTTGGGACGGCGGGCGATGTGGTCGAGGCAGGCGTTGGTGGCGATGGTGTAGAGCCAGGAGCGCAGCGAGCTGCGCGCCTCGAAGCGCGCGAGCGCGCGCCAGGCGCGCAGCATGGTGTCCTGCAGCGCGTCCTCGGCGTCGTGCACGGAGCCGAGCATGCGGTAGCAGTGGGCGTGCAGCTCGCGGCGGTGGGCCTGGGCGAGCTCGCCGAAGGCGCGCTCGTCGCCGGCGCGCGCGGCGGCGAGCAGCGGGTCGCCGGCGGCTAGCGGGCGTGGGGTGCTGGGTGGCATGGGTGTGCACGTTAGACCGTATGCGGGGGCGGAACTCATCGCCGGCGATGGGTGGCGCCGGCGGCGAGGGCGGGACGATGTTGCGGCGCGGGCGGGACGACGTTGCGGCGCGGGCGGCGGTGGCGCGATGAGTTGCGGCGCGGGCGGCGGTCTATGCATCGAGTGGCCCCTCGTTCGTCATATCCGCTGGTTCACCTCGAGCTGCACACGGGCGCGGGCGCGGAAGCGCGCGCGCTGTACGAAGCGCTGTGCGGCTGGCGCGCGGAGCGCGTGCGTACGGCGGCGGGCTCCTACCTGGCGCTCGACATGGGCGCGGGCGGCGGCGCGGGCGGCGGCGCGGGCGCGGGCGCGGCAGTGGGCGCGGGCGTGGGCGGCGGCATCGTGGACTGCGCGCTGGAGCGCGCGCTGTGGCTGCCGTACGTGGAGGTGCGCTGCATGCAGGAGGCGCTGGAGCGCGCGTGCGCGCACGGCGCGGCGGTGCTGCTGGGCCCCCGCGAGGGCCCGGCGGGCTGGCGCAGCGTGATCGCGACGGCGGCAGGCGGGGAGCTGGCGCTGTGGCAGGCGAAGCGGTGAGCGGCGGGCGGGCGGCTGGCGGACCTTGACCTCGCCGATGATGAGAGGATGGGCAGCGTGGAGCTGAGCGGCGAGAGCACGTGGAGATGAGCGGCGAATACGACGTGATCGTGCTCGGCGGCGGCTCGCCGGGCGAGCATTGCGCGGGGGCGCTGGCGGCGGGCGGCCTGCGCGTGGCGATCGTGGAGCGCGAGCTGGTGGGCGGCGAGTGCTCCTACTGGGCGTGCATCCCGTCGAAGACGCTGCTGCGGCCGGGCGAGGCGGTGCACGGCGCGCGCGAGGCGGCGGCGAGCGCCGAGGTGGACGTGCAGGCGGCGCTGGCCTGGCGCGACTTCATGGTGTCGGAGCACTCCGACGCCGGGCAGGCGCGCTGGCTGGCGGACCGGGGCATCGACCTGCTGCGCGGCAGCGGGCGGCTGGCAGGGCCCGGCGTGGTGGAGGTCGACGGGGTGCGCCACACGGCTGAGCACGTGGTGCTGGCGAACGGCGCCGACCCGGTGCTGCCGCCGGTGCGGGGCCTGCGCGAGCTGGACGGCGTGTGGACCAACCGCGAGGTGACGTCGATGAGCTCGGTTCCGCGCCGCCTGCTGATACTGGGCGGGGGGCCGGTGGGGGTGGAGATGGCGCAGGCGGTGCGCCGGCTCGGGGGCGAGGCGGTGGTGGTGGAGCGAGCGGAGCGCGTGCTGGCGCGAGAGCCGGCGCCGCTGGGCGAGGCGCTGGGCGAGGCGCTCCGGCGCGATGGCATCGAGCTGGTGCTGTCGGCGCAGGTGGCGGCGGCGCGGCGCGAGGGCGAGGAGTACGTGCTGGCGCTCGGCGACGGGCGCGAGCTGCGCGGCGAGCGGCTGCTGGTGGCGACCGGCCGGCGCCCGCGCGTGCAGGGGCTGGGGCTCGACAGCGTGGGCGTGGCGCCCGGTGAGCACGGGGTGCCGGTCGACGCGCGCCTGCGCGTGGCGGAGAACGTGTGGGCGATCGGCGACGTGACCGGCCTGTGGCCGCTGACGCACGTGGGCAAGTACCAGGGCGAGGTGGTGGCGGCGAACATCCTCGGCGAGCCGCGCGAGGCCAGCTACGAGGCGGTTCCGCGCGTGGTGTACACCGACCCGCAGGCGGCCGCGGTGGGCGCCTCGGACGCTCGCTTCAGCGCGACGGCGCCGGTGGCGGAGGTGGCGAAGGCGGCCACCTACTCGCGCGCCTACGCCGAGGGCAACGGCTTCCTGACGCTGCTCAGCGACGGCGAGCGGCTGACGGGCGCGTACGCGCTCGGCCCCGAGGCGGGCGAGTGGCTGCAGCAGGCCACGCTGGCGATCCGCGCGCGCGTGCCGCTGCACGTGCTGGCCGACACGATCCAGCCGTTCCCGACCTTCTCGGAGATCTACGTGGCCGCGCTGAGGTCGCTGCGCGACGAGATCGCGGCGCAACCCTAGGCTATCCGGCGTGAGCCCGGCCGGCGCTCGTGCGCCAGCCGGGCTGGCACCGGCTATCCGGCGGCGGTGATCCTTTCGTCTTCGGGCGGTCCCGTCGCCTTGTCTTCGCCGGCGACGGTGAGCGTGCCTTTGGTGCCGTCTTCGAGCTCGCCCGATTCGGCGCCGAATTCCTCGACGCTGTTGCCGACCCTCGGCACGAGCGTGCCCTCGTAGACGTCCACCGTGCTGCCACTGCACCGGACTTCCAGTTCGACGTCTTCGATCACGTCGCGGATCGGCGGGCCGGCGATCAGGTGCGAGGGCCACGACAGATCCTTCGCGATGACTTCCGCTTTCGCCCCGCTCGGGCACGGCGAGGGCTTGCCCTTGCAGTTGGACAGCGTGAAATCCTCGACGAGGTCTGCGCCGGGACCCTGTTCGGGGTTGTAGATGACCTCCTCGTCCTTCACCTGGCATGTGAGCGCGAATGCGGCTTCGCCGCGCGAGCCGCTGAAGGTGACGCTGCCCTTCGTGGCGACGACGGCTTCGCCGCTCAGCAGTTCGCCGTTGCTGTACCACTGCGGTTCGCTCGCTTCGGTGGTGATGCGTTCGTCGCCCTTCGGCCCTTTGAGTTCGTCATAGCCGACCACCGGGCTCCACGGGCTGGACTGGTCTTCGAGTTCACCCGTGGTTTCGGTGAAGTGCAGAACGCTGGAGCCAACCGACGGGTGCAAGCTGCCGGTGTAGGTTTCGTGGTAGCTGCCACATTTCACTGTGACGTCCACGCCGGCGATTTCGTCGGTGACCGGAGAGCCGGCCATCAGCTGCGTATGCCATGGCAGGCCGATGGCTTTCACTTTGCAGCTGCCGATCGGGTTGCCCGGCAGCTGTCCGTGACCGCCGTAGGTGCAGTGGCTGAATTTGAGTGCGGTGATGGTGTCGACGCCGGCGCCGCCGCCAACGGGGTTTTCGAGCGTCTCCTTGTCGGTCAGCTTGCAGTTGACTTCGAATTCGTCGACCACGAAGTGCTCGAATGTCAGTTCGCCGCTGGTCGTGACCTTGACGACTTCCCCTGCTTTGATCAGTTCGCCGTTGCTGTACCAGTACGGGCCTGCTCCGCATGAAGCGGTGGTGTTGACGGTCGCACGAAAGATCAGCCCGGTCGGGCCGTTTTCGTTGATGACGACGAACTGGAGCACGTTGACTCCCGCGGCGAGTTGCGTGGTGGAGAACGGCACGGTCGGACCGTTGAAGTTGCCGCCGCTTCCCTCGCTGCCGCCGTTGGTCGCCAGCAAGGCGCCGTTGAGGAAGGCGCCTGCCTCGTTGTCGGCGGCGAATTCGCCGCTCAGCGTGGCGCCGGCGACCTGGTTCGCGCAGAGCGTGAACTGTTCGTCATAGATGTAGTAGCGGGGTGTGGTGGTGGAGGCGGCGTTGCCCTTCTCGCTCGCGTCGGCTTCCTGCCCCACCCAGCTCACGCCGGGGATCAAATCGGCATATGAGTTCGGCTCTACGACCGCGTTGGTGGGCGTGCGGCGGGTGCCTTCTTCGGGAAAGAATTCGGCGCAGGCCGCGCCCGTGTCGGGGAACGGACCGTTGTGCGGGATCGAGTCGCCCTGGTAGTTGGGCGCGCCGTTGACGACTGGCTCGAACTGCGCTTCGGTGGGGTCGACGCAGAGCGAGTTGCTCGCGCCGCTCACCAGCGTTTTCGTTTCGGCCTGCGCCGTCGCCGGCGCGATCGCGAGCGCCGCGATCGCCAGCGCCGGGCCCAAGCCTGCGAGAGACCTCCGGCAGATCATGCTTTCTCCCCTTCCTGCGAGGGCCAACCTGGTCGCTTGGCGCCGGAGGCCCCCTCCCCCAGACACGCGACTCGCACGGTGGTCAATCTATTCGGATCGGTATCGCAATGTCAATCCCTGCGTAGCGGCGTGCCCGCGCCCGACCGCGGGCCGAGCCTCGCGGTCACCCGCCGACGATCGGGGCGACGAGCCCGCACGACGGCGCCTGCGCCTGCGCCGGGTCGAGCGCGTTGAGCACGTCTCGCAGCGCGACGTGGTCGAACGGCGTCGCCAGGTGCTCGCTGGCGTCGAGGGAGCACTGCTGCTGGAGTTCGATGTTGGTCACGTCGGGCCCCGACAGGAAGGCCGACGTGTACGGCGTTACCACCTCGTCGTAGCGCGTCTCGATCACCGTGTAGCCGACGCCGGGGACGGTGTCGCCGCCGGCGTTCAGCTTCGTCAGGAACGGCGAGCCGACGAACTGCTCTTCGCACGACGGTCCGCAGACGAGTTCGAGCGCGCCCGTCTCCGGTCCGCCCGGCAGCAGCGCCAGCAGGCTGGTCAGGCCGTCGACGGTGGTGCCGTGGTTGGACGGCGAGAGGCCGACCAGCGTGTGCACCCGCTGCGCGCCGCCGAGGAACTTCAGGTAGTAGCGCGGCATCATCCCGCCCTGGCTGTGCCCGACGATGTCCACCTTCGCGACGCCGGTCGCGGACAGCACGCGTTCGACGAACGCCGCCAGTTCGCCGGCCGAGGCGGCGATGGGGCCCGTGCCGCCCGCCGGCAGGGCGCCGGGGAAGCCGACCACGCGTCCCGCTTCCTGGCCGTAGTTGACCGCGAACACGCAATAGCCTTCGTTGCTGAGCAGCGACGACAGCGTGTACCAGTTGCCGGCCATGCTCTCGAGCGTCCCCGGCACGAGCACGACCGGGTACGGATGCTGAGCGGTGGGGCTGCACGACCAGTCGTTGGCCCCAGGCGGCGGTCCGTTGACGTGGGCGGACGCGTACGCATCGGCCACGACGCTCGAATAGACGACCGGCAACGCGCCCTGGGCTGCCGCCGGCGCCGCCAGCGCCAGCGCCGCTGCCGAGAGCGCGATCGCCGCATGACGGCCCCAGCCGATGAGCCTCGGGCACCGTCGCATCTCCCCGCCCCGTGCCTTCACGGCATCTCCCCGCCCCGTGCCTTCACGTTCACCTGTGATACCCGCCAATCGGGACAGGCAATCCTGCGCCGCCGGACGGCGTGGTGCGAATCCCCTGCTGTTGCCACCGGCAACATCGCAAACGACGCGCTCCTCGAGCTCTTTGAGCTCCACCTCGACGCGATCGCCTCGTGGACTGGCTGTCCTGTGTTCGGCGACCGTCGCCAGCGCAATGCCGCTCAATGCGGCAGATAGACAACCTCTCGGGGACCGCAGGTGCCCCCAGCCGAGCACGCGTTGTAGTCGGACTCTTCTGTGAAGGGACCCTTCCAAGTGGTTCCGCCGCCGGTCCCTGAGACGTATGCCGGGCGGTAGGGATAGCCGCAGAAGTAGAACCCCATACGACCGCCGCACACCCACCAGCGGCCGTCAATGACTACCGGCCCGGCGTCGCCGGTGGCGGCTCCGTCCGCGGTCAGGTTGATGTGCTTGGCGTGCGGGTTGATGGCGCCGGCAAGAACTGTCCGGGCTCGCGCGCATGACATATGCCACGGATAGATCGCGTCCTTGCCATAGAAGCCTCTGGCCGCGTAGCCGCAGCGCTTGACCGTGACTGTCGTCAGTGCGGACGCTGCGCCGACACCGATCATCAGTGACGCGAAAGCGGTCAAGATGCACCGCCATCCCCTGAACATGCGCGCGAGCTTAACACGAGATCGCTGTCGTTCGACAGCGGCTTCGGCGCGCGACCGCATCGGCGACGTCTCGATGGTGCCGATCGCCGGCACCACCTGAGCCCCACCGCGTTACCAGAGGTGTTGCTTGGTACTCGCGGGTCGCGCCTTTGGTGATGGCGAGCGACAAACACAGATCGATGTCCGCGCTTCCGATGTGCGTGTCGGCCGCTTCCGGGACAAGCAGCGGAGGGACGAGGCCGCCGACGATGACCAGATGTTTCGCGGCCATGCCGCCGATGAGATAGAAGAGGCTTGCCGCCTCGCCTATCAATGCGCTCGGTGGCTGTTTGATCTCGTCGGTCACGTGATCTCCTTCGATCCCCACAGATCGAGGAAGACGCCGACCGCGGCCTCTCCCCTGGGCTCAAGGTACAGGTCCAGCATGATCCGGCTGGGCGGAGCTACAACGCGTCCGTCTCCAACGGTACGTGCGTCACTACTGGCCAGTTGCTCCGGGTCCGCGATCAGCGTGAGGTTCGCTCCCCGCTCCGTCCGAAATCCACCGAGTGCCTGGGGGATCTGCTCAAGATCCTCGCCGGAAGCCTGGACTCGATACAGCGCTCGCTGCATCCCGGTCAGGACCGGTAGGCCCATCCGCTCGGCTGCCAACGCGCCGGTGAGAACCATCTGATGGCCAGCGATCGACGCCGGGACTGCGCCGGGGTCTCGGACGAAGCATGAGAGTCGCTGCGGGGAGGAGGGGCGGCCATGGTCGGCGAGCCAGCGCCGCACGCCCTCGACATCGACTACGCGCCGCTCCATCCCGCGCCCGCGCCCGTGGCGCTCGATCAGCCGCGCCCCCTCTAGGGTTGTGAGCAGGCGGTGGGCGGTCACCTCGCTGCTCGCGCCTCGCTCGGCGAGTCGCCGGATCGTCCAGGATTCTTCGGGGTGGTCGGCGATCAATTGCGCAGGTCGCAGACTGCCCGCGCGCAGGGCACGCCGACGAGCCGGCAGCCGGTCACGCATGCGCTTGGTCAGCGGCTGGCCGGGAAGCCAAGCGCGACCCGCGGCATCCACGAACCCGATAGCGGCGTCCTCTAGACGCGCGGCCGTAGCGTCGTCCAGTACGGCCTTGATCATCAGGATGCGTCGGCCGTCGCGCATCTCACGATCAAGCAATCCAGCCAGCTCTCTGGCCTCAATGACCCCGGCCTCCACAGGGAAGGCTTGCCCGGCGACTACCACGGCGGACTCGGGCGCGTCAGGGATCACGTCCACATCGGGTAGGCGGCTAAGCGCATCCGCTACCTGCCGGTCCACGTCGGAGCGGAGCGTAATCAGAGAAGCTTGCGCCGGGTCGGCGGCCTGTCGTTGCCGGGACGAGGGCGCCCATTCGAAACCCGCCGGGGCCAACCAGGAGCCCTTGCTCCCTTGAGCGCCAAGACCTCAGCGCTGGAGCCAATTCTCAGCTTGCCAATAACAGCGGAAACGGACCATGGGCGCGGCGGGTTTCGAACCTGCGACCTCTCGCGTGTGAAGCGAGCGCTCTCCCACTGAGCTACGCGCCCTGAACGCCCGATTCTATTGGGCTGCTGCGGGCGCGGCGGTGTAGACGCCGACCCAGGCGAACAGGCTGGTGGTGGCGGCCATCGTTCGCAGCATGCCCTGATGCGTTTCGGGGTCGGCGATGGCGCCGCCCCACCAGCTGGAGAGCCACAGCGGCTGGGCGGCGGCGTGCGCGCCGGCGGCGGCGGCGTTGACCTGCGCGAGCGCCAGCCAGTAGCCCTCGTCGCTGGCCTGCCCGTAGGCCATCATCCACTGCATGAAGATCGCGTCGTACTCCGGCCCGTAGTTGTATTCGTAGCCGTAGCCGTCGACGTGCTGCTCGGCGAGCGTGGCGGCGACTCGCCCGGCGCGCACGCAGTAGCTGTCTCCCTGGCCGTAGCGGCACAGCAGGTACTGCGCATAGATCAGCGGCGCCTGCACGTAGTCGTTGACCGATTCCGGCTGGTTGGGCTTCTCCAGGTAGAGCTGGCGTTCGTCGTGGTCGTCGAACGCGTTGGCCCAGTCGACGTACATCCTCACGTCTGCCAGCTGCCAGCCTTCGTGGTCTTCGGCGTAGAGCAGGATGCCGAGGAGGCTGTCGGAGGCCAGCGCCGGTCCCGAGTGGTAGGGGTGGCTGGTGTTCCACCACATGCCGCCGCCGCCGGCCTTGTCCCAGCCGCGCGCGGCGATGAAGGTGAACGCGCGCTGGGCGTCGCGCAGCCAGCGGCGCTGGTGCGTTGCGCGGTAGGCGTTGAGGAACGCGAGCCCCTCCCAGCCGTTGTCGTCGAAGTACGCGCGCACGCCCCGTTCGCGGTCTCCCGGATAGGGCGCGTAGCCGCCGAGCGCGCGGTCCCAGTAGCCCTCGTTGGCGCGCGCGAAGCGCTCCACCAGCGCGCGGTGCGCGGCGGACGGCCAGGCGAGCTCGAGCGCGTCGGCGGTCTCGAACAGCGGCACCTCGCCCCAGATGGTGACCAGCGGGTAGGGGCCGTGGGCGCAGCGCAGGTATTCGCAGTACCAGCTGCCGTGCTTCCAGTGCGCCGCCTGGCGCACCCCCGCTTCGGCCAGCTGCCGGTAGTCGAGCGGGCGCGCGGAGGGGAGTTCGAGCGGCGGTTTGCTCCAGGGCGTGAGCGGTTCATAGCCACCGAGGCCGCCGGCGCCGGCGTTGCCTGCGCTCGCCGCGGCGGCGATGCCGGCGGGCACAGCGGGCGCGATGCGCGTGGCGGTCGCGGCGGCGGGCGCGGCGCCAGCGGCGATGGCGGCGGCGAGCAGCGCGGCGGCGAGCGCGCTGAGGACTTTGGCGCTTGCTTGCATGTGCTTGCCTATCGACTTGGCTGGCGGCGGCCTGAAGGCGTTGCGCGCCGCCGCTGCTGGTGTCCCTTCAGTTGTAGTGGCGCAGCTGCGTCCACATGGCGGCCCACGGCCGGGCTGCGCGACAGAGCATGACGGGCAGTCCCTGCTCCTGGTTTTCGAGCCCCACGCCATCGTTGATGCGCGCGAGCGTGCGGCAGCGCATGAAGTGCGGCGCGGCTTCGGCGGCGTCTTCGAAGCCGAGCAGCAGCGCGCCGGTGTCGCGCGCGGGCGGCAGGCCCCATTCGCTGAAGCCGTTGTGGCCGCTGTAGGCGCGCGGCAGTGCGAGCTGCAGCTGCGGGCCGAGCACGTCGACGGCCCCGGCCTCGCCGTAGTTGGCGGTGAAGATGGCGGTGTGGCGGCGCTGGGACGGGGGGATGCTGCGCCAGGCGGCGGCGACGGTGCGCACGAAGCGCGGCCAGCCGACGGTCTCGCCCTGCACGGGGTTGAGCGCGATCACGGCGCTGCCCTGCAGGTCGCGCTGGGGCAGCAGCGGCAGCGCGATGAAGGCGCTGACGGCGCCGCTGAGCACCACGGCGGCGACGAGCAGCGCGGTGCGCCGCGCTCGCCGCGCGCTCCACTGGGCGGCCGGCAACGCGCCGAGCGCGAGCAGCGCGGGGTAGAGGCTTGCGAGGTAGTAGGCCTTGCCGTTGCCGGCGAGGTAGATGAGCGCGAGCGCGAGGTAGGTGAGCGTGATGAAGCGCAGCGCGCGCCAGCGCGGGCGACGGTAGGGCGCGAGCAGCCCGGCGAGCCACACGGGCACCAGCACGGGGCTGACGAACAGCAGCTGGAAGGGCACGAAGCCGGCGCGCCCGCCCTCTTCGTTGCCGGCGATGTGCTTGGCCACGATGGCCTGCGGGAAGCCGTGCTGCTGCTGCCAGATCAGGTAGGGCGCGGCCAGCGCGACGGCGGCGAGCGCGCCGGCGGCGGCCCAGCGCGAGCGCAGCGGCGCGCGCGGCCCGAGCGCGAGCAGCGCGCAGGCCATCGCGGCGGCGACCAATCCCACCTGCGGCTTGGCCTCGACGCCGAGCCCGACGACGACGCCGGCAGCGAGCACGCTGGCGCCGCTCGAGCGCAGCACGGCGCGCACGGCGAGCCAGGCGAGCGCGGTGGTGGAGAGCATGTCGAAGGTGGTGGTGCTGACGGTGTGGCCGGTGGCGAGCGCGAAGGCGGAGCAGGCGGTGCAGGCGGCGGCGATCACCTGCGCGCGCGCGCCGCCGGCGGGCTCGTGCTGGCCGGCGGGCTCGTGCTGGCCGGCGGGCTCCTGCGCGTGGCCTGCGAGCTCGCGCGCGATCAGCGCGGCGAGCACGGAGGTGGCGCCGGAGGCGAGCGCGGAGGGGGTGCGCAGCAGCAGCAGCGAGCCGGGCGCGATCGCGTGCATGGCCCAACAGAGCAGCGGCACGAGCGGCGGCTGGTCGGGGTAGCCGAAGGCGGCGTGCGCGCCGGCGACGATGAAGTACAGCTCGTCGCGGTGGTAGCCGTAGCGGCTGGCGGTGGCGAGCAGCGCTGCGACCTGCGCGAGCGCGATCAGCCACACCCACGGGCTGAGCGGCGGCACGGCGGCTGCTGCGCGAGGCTCGCCGCTGCCTGGCGCTGTGGCCGAGGGCGGTGCGCGCACGGCCTAGGAGCCCAGCTTCACGCCGGGGTGCGGGTGCAGCCTGAAGTTGGCTTCGGAGTACTGGGCGGCGAGCGCGGCGACTTCGCGGGGCGCGAGCGCGGAGCGGAAGCCTTCGCCGCCGCCGAGCTTCTCGTAGGCGCGCTGCAGCTGCTTGCCGAGCTGCGCGAGCGTGTAGTGGGCGTCGTAGACGCTCTCGATGTAGAGCGCGACGTTGGTGCGCGCGAAGCTGGCGGCGCGGCTGTGGGGCCGCAGGCTCTGCGCGACGGCGGCTGCGATCAGCTGCCAGCCGCGCGTGGAGAGCAGGCTGAAGCCGCGGAAGCTGCCGGCGAGGCCGGCGCCGGGGCCGGTGAGCGCGGCGGCTTCGTGTTCGCCGAAGAGGGCGGGCAGGCGCAGCGCGGCGGCGCGCGCGGCGGCGGCGGCGACGAGCGCGCGGCCGTAGGGGCGCAGCTGTGCGCGCAGGCCGTTGGCGACGTGCGGCCAGGCGGCCTTGGTGGCCTGCGCCTCGCCGAGCGCAGCGGGCGCGATCGCGCGCAGCTGGCGCGCGACCTGCACGAGGTCGGCGCGTTCGAGGCGCAGCGCGGGCGGCGTGGCGCTGCGCGCGCTGCTGCAGCCGCCGAGCAGGCAGCAGCCGAGCAGGCAGGCGGCGAGCACGACCAGCGCGCGGGCGGACGGCGCGAGGCGGCCGGGCCCGGGCGCTGGTGTGGAGGCGCTGCGGATCTAGGTGCCCAGCAGATCGACGACGAACACGAGCGCTTCGTTCGCGGGGATCTTGGGGGGCGAGCCTTTGGCGCCGTAGGCGAGGGCGGCGGGGATCACGAGCTCACGCCGGCCGCCGACCTTCATGCCGACCACGCCCTGGTCCCAGCCCTTGATCACCTGGCCCTTGCCGAGCGTGAAGGTGAACGGTTCCTTGGTTTCCCAGGAGGCGTTGAACTCCTTGCCGTTCTTGTAGAGCACGCCGACGTAGTTGACGGTGACGCTGTCGCCGTCCTTGGCTTCGGCGCCGGTGCCGACGATCAGGTCTTTGGTTTCGAGCTTGCTGGGCGCGGGGCCGGAGGGCACGGTGACCTTGGGTTCTTTGGAGAGCGGGCCGCTGGTGGGGGTCTTGGCAGCGGTGGTGGAGCTCTTGCTGCTCTTGGTGGTTTCGCTGGCGGTGATCAGCGAGTTGTCGGCGGTGTTCTCGTTGCCGACGGTGATGGTGCTGGAGCCGCCGGAGCCGCAGCCGGCGACGGCGGCGGTGGCGGCGAGCGCGGCTGCGGCGAGCAGGGCGCGCGCGCGGTTGCTGGAGTTGAGGATCTTGAAGTTGTTCACGGCGGGGCAGCCTACCGGAACTGCGTGACCGAGTGGCGCGTTTGCGCGCTGCGCGACGGCGTGCTCGGCGGGGCCTGCGCTCGCGGTGCGTTACGATCGCGCTGGACCGTGCTAGGCGGGGAGGTAGCGGTGCCCTGAATCCGCAATCCGCTCTAGCGGGGCTGAACTCCCTTCCGAGGGGCTCCAGCTCCGGTCGCTCCTCTGTCCGGGGCGTCGATGGTTCGGGTCCCGCGCGGTGTCGGCTTGTGAACCAGGTCAGGTCCGGAAGGAAGCAGCCTTAAGCGATCCCCGGCAGGCGCAGCGGGCGCTCCCGGACCGGAGCCGAGGGCGGCGGCAGGCGCCGGGTGCGGAGAGCCTCGACGCGGGGTGCACGGTCCGCGGCCCGCCGGCGTGCGGCGCAGCGCCGAGCCGCGCGCGCCGCTCGAGCGGCGCGCACCGCTCGAGGCGCACGCCGCCCGGCGACGCACGCGATGGCGCAGCTACGCGCAGCGCCGGAAGATCAGCCAGGAGCGGTTGGTGGCGGCCTCGCGGAAGCCGGGCGGCACGCTGACGGGCTCGACGGGGTCGTGCGCGGCGAGCACGTAGTTGCGTTCGACTTCCTTGCTGGCGGGGTCGACGTAGACGCCGTTGTGGATGTGCCCGGACTGCAGCGAGACGACGTTGGCGGGGCTGGTGCGCAGGTAGAGCGCGAGCAGCGGCACGGGCGCGTGGTTGGGCACCGACACGGGTCCGCAGCGCAGGTTGACGGCGCCGGAGCGCACGAGCGCGACGAGGTCGCCTTCGATCGCGTGCTGGCGCGCGAGGATCTGCATTTGGCGGTGCGCGGAGCGGTACTGCGCGGGCGCGTAGGCGATCAGCGCGACCAGCACGAGCGCGCCGGCGGCGATCCAGCGGCGCCGCCGCGGGTCGCCACGCGGGAGCTCGGTCCAGCCGCACACGCCGGCGCCGCAGAAGATGCACAGCACGGCGGCGATGAGGAAGGCGTAGCGGCTGTTGATGGTGAGGCCGGCGGCGGCGAAGGCGGCGAAGACGACCACGGCGATGATGCCGACGGCGGCGCCGAGCAGCGCGCGCGGGCGCAGCCAGGCAAGCGACAGCAGCCCGCCGATGGCGGCGCCGGCGAGCACGGGCACGCGCAGGATTTCGCCGACGCGGCGGGGGATGTACTGGGGCACGTTGGCGATGCCGGTGACGCGGTGCAGCGTTTCGGCGGTCTTCTGCGTGTGCGTGAGCGACCACAGCGGATCGCCGGTTATCAGCAGGTCGCTGCCGATCCACGCGATCGGCACGGCGGCGGCGAGCAGCGTGAGGCGCGCGAGCCCGCCGCGCGTGCGCAGGCCCGGATGCGCGACCGCTCGCGCCTGCGGCGCGCGCTGCCTGAGCGAGCGGCACGCCCAGGCGGGCGTGACGCCCAGCAGGTAGAGCGAGTAGAGCGCGGAGAAGGCCCACGCCTCGGGCCGCAGCAGCCCGGCGAGCGCGAGCAGCGCGAGCACGCGCGCGCCGGCGTCCGGTGCGTCGCCGGCCTCCTCTGCGGCGTCGGTCTGCTCTGCGGCGTCGGTCTGCTCTGCGGCGCGGGTCTCCTCTGCGGCGCGGGTCTCCTCTGCGGCGCGGGTCTCCTCTGCGGCGCGGGCCTCCTCGCGGGGCGGGCGCACGGCCCGCCGCTGCGCCTCGACGAGCACGGCGCAGAGCACGAGCGCGAGGTAGGGCAGGTCGACGTAGGCGCGCACGCCGTAGGAGAGCACGGGAACGCGCGTGAGGAACAGCAGCGCGGCGAGCGCGCCGGCGGCGGGCCCGAACCAGAGCGCGCCGAGGCGGTAGATGACCCAGCCGCAGCCGGCGAGCGCGAGGAAGGCGATGGCGACGACGACCTCGACGGTGGCGTGCGGTCCGAGCGGGTAGAGCACGAGCCCGAGCAGCTCGTACAGCGGGTGCGGCGTGGGCGCGATGGCGATTTCGTAGGCGGGCGCGACGCCGCGCGCGAGCTGCCCGCCCCAGGCGAGCGCGTAGAGGGTGTCGTAGTTGGCGAAGCCGACGCCGGCGATCAGCCGCAGGGCGAGGGCGGCGACGGCGATGGCGGCCGGCGCCGAGCAGCGCCTGAGGGTGGCTGACACGTGCTGGAAGCTATCTGGCCCCGGGTAGACTCGGGTGACGGTGTCGGCAGCAGAGCGTCCGCAGTTCCCCTCCGCCCAGGAGCCCCCCGCGGGGTCCTCGCCCCAGCAGCGCTCGCTGTACCGCCGCCACCGCCCGCGCACGTTCGCGGAGGTGGTGGGCCAGGAGCCGGTGGTGCGGACGCTGAGGCACGCGGTGGAACGCGGGCAGGTGCACCACGCGTACCTGTTTGTGGGCTCGCGCGGCACGGGCAAGACGTCGATGGCGAAGATCCTGGCGGCGTGCTTGAACTGCGAGCGCGGCGAGGGGCGCGGCACGACGGAGCCGTGCGGGGTGTGCGCGTCGTGCGTGTCGATCGCGCAGGCGAGCTCGCTGGACGTGATCGAGATGGACGCGGCGTCGAACAACTCGGTGGACGACATCCGCGAGCTGCGCGAGAGCGTGGCGTATGCGCCGGTGAGCGGCGGGCGCAAGGTGTACATCCTGGACGAGGCGCACATGCTGTCGACGGCGGCGTGGAACGCGTTCCTGAAGACGCTGGAGGAGCCGCCGCCGAACACGGTGTTTGTGCTGGCGACGACGGAGGCGAGCAAGGTGCCGGCGACGGTGGTGGACCGCTGCCACCGCTTCGACTTCCACCGCCCGACGGTGGAGCAGCTGGCGAGCGTGGTGCGCAGGGCGGCGGCGGCGGAGTCGATCGAGATCCCGCCGGCGGCGGTGGCGGCGCTGGCGCGCGCGGCGACGGGCAGCTTCCGCGACGCGCTGGGCACGCTGGAGCAGCTGGTGACCTACAGCGGCAACGCGATCGCGCTGGAGGACGTGCTGGCGGTGCTGGGGGTGGCGGACGCGAGCGTGCTGGAGGGGCTGGTGGACGCGGTGGCGGCGGGCGACGCGGCGGCGGCGCTGCGCGCGGTGGAGGAGAGCTCGGAGCGGGGTCGCGACGCGGGGGCGCTGGCGGGCGACCTGGAGGTGCGCGCGCGCGAGCTGATGGTGGTGCAGGTGCTGGGCGAGGTGCCGCCGGAGCTGGCGCTGACGGAGGAGGCTGACGCGGCGCTGGCGGCGCAGGCGCAGCGCACGGAGCGCGCGACGGTGGTGCGGCTGCTGGAGCTGCTGGGCGAGGCGATGGAGGCGGTGCGGGCGGGCGCGGACGCGCGCACGCGCCTGGAGCTGGCGCTGGTGAAGGCGGCGAGACCCCAGGCGGACCCCTCCATGAGGGCGCTGCTGGCGCGGCTTGACCGTTTGGAGGAGGGGTCGCGCGGTGGCGAGCGGGGGCGGGCGGCGGATCGCGCGGCGCCGGCGAGGGACGCGGCGCGCTCGGCGGATCGCATGGCGCAGCCGGCGGTGGACGCAGCGCCGGTGCGGGCGGGCTCCGCGGCGGCCGACCGGGCGTCCGTGGCGGATGGCCCGGCGCGCGTGGCGGCGGATGGCCCGGCGCCGGCGAGCGCGGATCCGGCGGCGCCGAGCGCGGACCAGGCGCCGGTGAGCGCGGACCAGGCGCCGGCGAGCGCGGGCCCGGCGCCCGTGGCGGAGGACCCCACGCCGGCGCCGCAGGCGCATACGCCGCGCGCGGGCCTGGAGTGGATGCGCTCGCAGTGGCCGGCGGTGATGGAGCTGCTGCGCGAGAGCCACGCGCTGGCGCGGGCGTGCTTGGAGCGGGCGCGGCCGGTGGCGGTGGCGGGCGAGGAGCTGACGCTGGGCTTCCCGCCGGGGGCGGAGTTCCTGCGCAAGAAAGCGGAAGGCGCGGAGCACCGCATGGCGGTGGTGGAGGCGCTGAAGGCGGTGACGGGCGGGCGCTGGCGGGTGAGCTACGAGCTGAGTGAGGAGCTGGCGCAGGAGGGCGCGGAGGGGGTGGACGAGGTGCGCTCGGAGCAGGAGTGGGTGGCGCGCTTCATGCGCGAGTTCGACGCGGAGGAGCTGGGCGAGGAGGCGGCGGGCGGCGAGCGCGGCGACATTGGCGAGCGCGGCGAGGGCGGCGGCACGGGCGAGCGCGGCGCGGCGACTGTGAGCGGCAACGAGATGGGAGCGTGATGGCGAAGCACCCGAGACAGCAGCAGCGGATGCCGAACGTGCAGCAGATGATGGCGCAGGTGCAGCGCATGCAGAAGGACATGGAGCAGGCGCAGGAGCAGCTGAAGAGCGAGCTGGTGGAGGCGTCGGCGGGGGGCGGCGCGGTGAGCGTGAAGGTGAGCGGCGACCTGCAGGTGCGCGAGGTGCTGATCGACCGCGACGCGGTGGACCCGGAGGACGTGGAGATCCTCCAGGAGATGGTGCTGGCGGCGGTCAACGAGGGCCTGCGCATGGCGCAGGAGCTGGCGAGCGAGCGCATGGGCGGGGCCACCGCGGGACTCGACCTGGGAGGGCTCGGCGGCCTGGGGCTGCCGGGGCTGTGAGGGCCGCGGTGGTGCGCTCGTGGCGGCAGGGACGGCGCCGGCGCCGGGGGCGGGCGCGGTGAGCGCGTCCTATGCGCCGCCGGTGCAGCGGCTGGTGAGCGAGCTGTCGAAGCTGCCGGGGATCGGCAACCGCACGGCGCAGCGGCTGGCGTTCCACATCCTGCGCTCCTCCGGCGAGGACGCGGGCGCGCTGGCTCAGGCGATCGTTGAGGTGAAGGAGAAGATCGGCCTGTGCGAGGTGTGCTTCAACCTCACCGACGAGCGCCGCTGCGGCATCTGCGCGGACACGCGCCGCGACCACACGCTGATCTGCGTGGTGGAGGAGCCGAGCGACGTGATCGCGATGGAGCGCACGCACGAGTACCACGGCACCTACCACGTGCTCGGCGGCGCGCTGTCGCCGATCGACGGCGTGGACCCGGAGGACCTGAAGCTGCAGGAGCTGTTCGCGCGCGTGCTGGCGCAGGAGGGCGCGGATGGCGCGGGTGGGAACGGCACGGACGTGGGCGGCGCGGACGTGGGTGGCGCTGGTGCGGGCGGCGCGGGCGTGGGTGGCGCTGGTGCGGGCGGTGCGGGCGCGGCGGTGCGGGAGGTGGTGCTGGCGACCAACCCCACCACCACCGGCGAGGCCACCGCGCTGTACGTGGCCGAGGAGCTGCGCGGCCGCGCGCCGCAGGTGCAGGTGACGCGGCTGGCGAGCGGGCTGCCGGTGGGCTCGGACCTGGAGTACGCGGACGAGGTCACGCTGGGCAAGGCGCTGGCGGGCCGGCGCGCGCTGTAGCCGGCGCTGTGATCCCAGACGCCGTTGCCTTCGAGAACCGTCGCAGTCGAGCCGTAGGCTCGACTGCGTGGCCGCGACGGGCTACGCTCCTGCCGCGGGGTAGGCTGTGGTGATGCTCGTCCCGTCGGATCGACAGCCGCATGCCGAGGCCGGTCGGCCCGCTCCCCTGCGACCGAGCCCAATGGTTGGCGAGCTGGGGGGTGTCGTCGGCGCGCGGCGCTCCTCACGGACCCCGAGGCGCTTGCTCTCCGCAGCGAGGCGCCTTGCGCGAGCGTGGGGTGCACGTCGTGTTGCAGCACCTCGCTAGGTAACGACGTCAGCGCAGGACAGAAGGCTAGGACGCCGCCTACTCGGCGAGCGTGGCGAGATCCTCGACTGGGCCGCTGCCGGCGAGGAGCTCGGCGTCGGCCCGGGGCTGGGCGGGGACCGGGACGGCTACCGCTGCGGCGGCGTCGGGCAGCTGCGGGGGCTGGGCGGGGAGCAGCGCGGCCACCGCCGCCGCGCCCGCCAGGGACAGCGCGCCGGCCACGATGCAGCCTGCCGACAGGCCGTGGATGAAGGCGCCGGTGCTCGCGTCGTGCACCGTTGCCGCCAGCGGTGCGCGGCCCGCCGTCGCCAGCTTGCCCGACACCGCCAGCGCCGCGCCGATCGACTGGTGGGCGGTGCGCGCCAGCGCCGCCGGCAGGTGCGCCGGCAGCGTCGAGGCCAGGCGGTTGCCGTACAGCGACGCGTACACGCTGCCGATCACCGCCACGCCCAGCGTGCCGCCCAGCAGGCGCGTAGCGTCGTTCACCGCCGAGCCGATGCCGGCGCGCGCTTCCGGCACCACGCCCATGATCGCCTCCGTCGCAGGCGCCGAGGTGAAGCCCATGCCGGTGCCGAACACCACCATCTGCACCGCGATCGCGCCGTAGCTGTACGCCGGCGAGATCGCCGCCGCCACCCACAGGTAGAAGCCCGCCATCAGCAGCAGGCCCGCCGCCACCACCGCCTTCGTGCCCACGCGCACCGCCAGCTTCGTGCCCAGCACCGACGACACGCCCACCGCCGTGGCCACCGGCAGCAGGTGCACGCCCGTCGACAGCGGGCCGTAGCTCTTGATGAACTGGAAGTACTGCGTCATCAGGAAGATGAAGCCGAACAGCGCGAAGAACGCCACCGTCACCGAGCCGCTCGCCGCCGTGAAGCGCGGGATGCGGAACAGGCCCATGTCTAGCATCGGCTGCGGCGTGCGCCGCTCCCACGCCACGAAGCCCGCCAGCAGCGCCAGCGCCGCCGCGAAGCTCGCCAGCGTGCGCGCGCTGCCCCAGCCGTGTTCCGGCGCCTCGATGATCGTGTACGTCAGCAGCGCCATCGCCGCCGTGGACAGCGCGAAGCCCCGCACGTCCGCCGGCGGCGCCTGCGGGTCGCGCGAGCGCGGCGCCGCGTAGGCCACCAGCGCCGCCCCCAGCGCCGCCACCGGCGCCATCGCGAAGAAGATCGCAGGCCAGGAGGAGCGTTCGATCAGCCAGCCGCCCACGATCGGTCCCAGCGCGATCGCCATGCCCGCCGTCGCGCCCCACAGGCCGATCGCCCGCGCGCGCTCGCCGCGCTCGGTGAACACGTTGGAGATCAGCGACAGCGTCGCCGGGAACACCAGCGCCGCGCCCAGGCCCATCACGCTGCGCGCCGCGATCAGCTGCCCCGGCGTGTCCGTCAGGCCGCCCGCCACGCTGCCCAAGCCGAACACCGCCAGGCCCGCCAGCAGCACCCCCTTGCGCCCCAGCTTGTCCGACAGCCCGCCGCACGCCAGCAGCAGCGCCGCAAACACCAGGTTGTACGCGTCCACCACCCACTGCAGCTGGCTGTCCGACGCGTGCAGCTTGCGCACCAGCGTCGGCAGCGCCACGTTCACGATCGTCGTGTCCAGGTTGATCGCAAACGCCGCAATCAGCAGCGACACCAGGACCAGCGCGCGGTTCGCGCCGCGCGCGCCGCCCGTCGACGCGGTCGCAGCCGCGCGCAGCCGTTGCGTCCCGGTGTGCGTCGACTCCGCCATGCCGCCGCGTTATACAACGCGAGAACAAGAAAATCAAGTTAAAAGAAAAAAAACTCCAGTCGGCGGGCGCTACACTCCGATGCGCATGCGCACATACGGTCAGTACTGCTCGGTCGCGCGCGCGCTCGACGTGCTCGGCGACCGCTGGACGCTGCTCATCGTCAGGGAGCTGCTGCTGCGCGGCCCGAGCCGCTACACCGACCTGCGCGCCGGGCTGCCCGGCATCGCCACCAACCTGCTCGCCGAGCGCCTGCGCGAGCTCGAGCGCGCCGGCGTGCTCGCGCGCCGGGATGCCCCGCCGCCCGTCGCCACCGCGCTGTTCGAGCTCACCGAGCGCGGTCAGCAGCTGCGCAGCGTGCTCGACGCGCTCGGGCGCTGGGGCGTGCCGCTGATGGCCGAGCCCGCCGAGCACCTCCAGTTCCGCAGCCACTGGCTCTCCTACCCCGTCGAGCTGTTCCTGCTCGACCGCGAAGCCCAGCGCCCCCCCGAGACCATCGAGCTGCGCACCGGCGGTGAGCCCGTCTGCGTGCAGGTCGCCGCCGGCGAGGTGCGCGTGCTCCACCACGCCGTCGAGCGCCCCCATGCTGTGCTGTCGGGAACGCCCCAGCAGGTGCTCGGGCTGCTCAGCGGACAGCTCGAGCTCGAGCACGCGCGCGCCGAAGGGCTCGTCTACGAGGGCGAGGAGCGCCTGCTCGCGCGCGTGCTCGGCCACCGCGCCCCCGTCAGCGCCGGCCCGCGCCGCGAAGGCGAGCCGGCGGCGGGCGACGCCGTGCAGGTGCAGTAAGCGCGCAGCTGCCGCCGCATCGTCCAGCTCGTGGGCCAGGTGCGAGAATTGGAACGGTGCTGTGGGACGGCCGTGATCTGACGCGGCGCGAGGTGCTGCGCGCGGGCACCGGTGCGGCGCTGGGGCTGTGCCTGCCGAGCGTTCTCGCGGAGCGCGCCGCGGCGGCGGCGGCGCCGGGCGGGCGCGCGCGGCTGGGCTCGCGCCGTCGCAGGGCCCTCGAACAGCTCGCCCGGCAGCTCCACGGCCGCCTGCTGCATCCGGGAGAACCCGGCTATGCCGCCGCAACCCAGCCCGCCAACACCCGCTTCGATCGCGTCCGCCCGCTCGCCGCCGCCCTGTGCGCAGACGAGCACGACGTCGCCGCGTGCGTCGCGTGGGCGCGCCAGCACCGCATCGACGCGGTGGCGCGCACCGGCGGTCACAGCTACGCGGGCTACTCCACCACCACCGGCCTGGTGATCGATCTCGGCAACCTCAAAGAGGTCCACATCGATGCGAGCGGACGCGCCACGATCGGGGGCGGCGCCGTCAACCGGGACGTGTTCGATGCGACCGTCGGCGGCAACTTCCTGCTGCCCGCCGGCACCTGTCTGGGCGTCGGCGTCGGCGGGCTCACGCTCGGTGGCGGCATCGGCTACAACAGCCACTGGGCAGGCCTCACCTGCGACCACCTGCTGGGATCGCGGCTCGTGAGCGCCGCGGGCGAGCTGCTGCACCTCGACGCCTCGCACCACAGCGACCTGCTGTGGGCCTGTCGCGGCGGCGCCGGCGGCAACTTCGGCATCAACACCTCCTTCACCTTCGAGCTCCAGCGCGTGCCCATGCGCAACGTCTCCTTCTACCGCTTCGACTACCGGGGCGCCGAGGACGCCGTCGCCGTCCTGTCCGCGTTCGACAGGCTGCTCGCGGGCGCGCCCGAGGCGCTCAACGCGGTCGCCATGTCGCAGGCCGTCGAAGTCGGTCCCGGCGGCCCGCGCGAGGCGATCGCCACGTTTTCACGCGGCCAGTACCTGGGCCCGCTGCACGAGCTCGTCGAGCTGGTGAAACCGCTGCTGGAAGCCGCCACCCCCGTCGCCACCACGCTGCAGACGCTGTCGTTCTGGGAGATGCAGGCGATGCTCGACGGCGCGGAGGCCGAACCGCACGCCTTCGGCGACATCTCCCGCTACGCCGCCGCGCCGCTGCCGGAGAAGGCCATCGCCAAGGTGGTGGACCTGTTGAGCGAATGCCCGAGCCGGGATGCCAACGACAACGGCTCGGTGTGGTCGCTCGGCTGGATCGGCGGCGCGGTCAACGCGATCGATCGACAGGCCAGCGCGTACGTGCACCGCAACATGCACACGCTGTGGCGAGCCACCCCGGTGTGGGAAACCAACGGCCCGGCGGCGGTCGAGCGGGACCTGGTCGCGTGGAGCCGAGCGGTGATCGACGCGATCGCCCCGTACGCCGCCAACGAGAGCTACCAGAACTTCCCCAACCGGGGCATCGCAGATTGGCAGCAGCAGTACTACGCCGAGAACCTCGGGCGGCTGATCGACGTCAAGGCTCGCTATGACCCGCACAACGTCTTTCACAACCACCAGAGCATTCCCACGGCGTGAGCCGGGTCAGCGGATCTCGATGCGCAGCGGCCGGCGCTGCGTCTCCGCGGCCGCGCCGAGCCCATGCGCACGGTCTCCCAGCAGCCCGTCGTGGGTGCGCACCTCGACCTCGAGCCCCGCGAGCTCCTGCGGCTCGAGGCCGTGCAGCGGAAAGCTCGCTCCGGCCCGCAGGTGGGTCTGGCAGTTCGCGCACCCCTGCACGTGCCAGCGGCTCAGCACCGCCTCGGAGCCGAGCGCGATGCGCCGGTCCTCCACCGTCGCGAACGCTGTGATCACGAACGAGCCGCGGATCGCCGCGCGGTCGATGCCGCCCACGCGCAGCCTCGGCTCGGCCGGCGCGCCTGCCTCGGCTGCCGCGCCTGCCTCGGCCGCCGCCGCCGGCGTCGCCGCGATCTCTTCGAGCGATCCCTGTGCGTAGGTGTAGCCGAGCTGGGTCTCGATGTTGAAGGCGTCGCGGCCCACATAGGAGCGGCTCGTGCCGTCGCTGTCACGGGTGGTGAACGGCGCCAGCGGGGTGTCCATCGACAGCCACGTGTTGGGCGGCACCCCCGGCGTCGCCCCCTGTTCGTCAGAGGAGTTCGTGCCCGGGTATTCGGCGATCACAGCCAGCTCGTCGGTTGCGCCGTGGCGCTGCTGCCACAGCCAGAACACGCGGTCGATGAAGCAGTGGTGAAAGAAGAAGATCGGGTCGAGCGCCGCCGTGTCGTTCTCGCCCATGTCGCCGTTGGCGCCCGCGATGATCGAGGCGTCTCGCTTGCCGGGCACGTCGAACCCCCCCACCGCGAGATGGATCTTGTTGTGCGGGCTCTCGAGCGCAACCACGCGGGGGCCGTTGTCTTCCCAGCCCTGGGCCGAGGTCACGTTCGAGAACACCGTGTAGTTCGGCGCATTCAGACAGTCCTTGAAGGCCTGGTGCACGCCGGTGCTCACGGTTGTTCCCTTGATCGTGATCTGTTCGTTCAGCCATTTCACGATGTTGTCGTTGAGCACTTCCACAGCTGTTGGATAGGCCCATTTGCGGTTGTGCTCTTCGCTCGCTAAGCGCGCAGCTTCCGTTCCCACCAGACCGGAGTAGGGGTAGCGCACCGTCTCGTAGCCCGCGCGCTTGGTGTAGATCTCCTGATCGCCTTCGATGTGGTCGACCACGTTGCGCGGGAATAAATAGGAGCGCAGCGGGTTGACGATCGTTTCCCCGTCGAGCTCGAACGTCTCCGCCGTCAGCGCCCAGGGGATGCCTAATAACAGCGAGTCTTCGCTGCACTCGTCCCAGAACGGCATCGTCACCTCCTCGCAGCCGGGAACGCTTCGCAGCGCCTCCTCGAGCTGGTACAGGTAGACCCGGTGCCACAGCGGAAACAGCACGTTGCCGTGGTGGCAGTACCCGCCCCAGAACGAGCTGTCGCCCCAGCCCGCGCCCCTGAACGGCTCCCCGTGGTAGCCGCCGAGCACGAAGAACGAGTTGCGCTCGCCCGCCGGTAACCCCTTGATCGCCTTCCAGGCCCGCATCAGGTCCTCGAGCCGCTTCTTCTCGCCTGCTTCATAGGCATCCTGGAGCTCGAGCAGCGACGTGCGCACCCGCAGCTTCGACCCCGTCGCGCTCATCGTCTCTCGTCTCCCTTCTGCGATCGCCGCCGCCAGGCCTGCCAGTGGCCTCCCATTATCGCGTCCCGCGCTCGAGCGCCGCAAGTCAGCATGTGCGAATCGCCCGCAAAATGCGCGGTTTCGCGGTTTCGCGTTTCCGGAGGGGGACGCGCTGCCGCGCCAAGCCGCTTCGTCGCACTACATCAGTTGCGAAAATCGACTGCGCAGGCGGTCCAGTCGAAGCTGCGTGGCAGCTTGCGGTAGTCCTCGTCGGTCGATCCGGAGTCCCACGCGAAGTCGAGATGCAGATGCCGGCCGATCGCGACCCCGGCGACGGTACGAGCGTTGGCCTGCCGGAGGGCGGCGGCAGAGCTCTGCATCGCACCGCCGGTTGTCCAGGTGTCGTCGATGAGCAGGATCTGCTTCCCCTCCGCGGCGCCGTCCGCGAGGTATCGCGCCTCGGAGAACGACCGCTCTAGGACTGGTGGCTCGGCTGGTCGCAGGATGCGCTGCCAGCGGTCTGCTGTGGGACGGCACCACTCGCCGACGATTTTCCTGAGCTGCGTGCGCTGCTCGTCGCGCTCGCCGCTCTTGCTCGGGACGGTGGTGACGAGGTCGAAGCGATCGACACCTGCAGCAGCTGCGATGCAAGGCTCGTGACCCTCGAGGAACCGCCAGAGGATTGCCGTGAGCCGTACGGCATGGAAGCCGCGCACCTCTGGCAGTGGATCATCCTTGTAGCCGCGGAGCGCGTCGTGCATTTGACCAGCGTGGACGCTGTAGGTGATCGGCGCGAAGGCATCGAGATTGTTCGGCTGGCGCGAGCACGCGATGCACTGCTCGTAATCGGGGGCGTGGAATGTCCGGCAGATGGGACAGACGCCGGAGCGTGGCGCCGCCGGGTTGCGCATCGCGTTGGCGTAGGCGTCGCTTGCCTCCTCAACGGTGAGGCTCGTAGCTGTCACCGCTACGCGGTGAGAGTGAGGTCGGGCGCGTACAGGCGGTCAAGGCGATCAACGACTTCGGCGACCTCGGCAACGACATATACACCCGGTCGCGCAGCGTAGGCTCGTGCCCATTCGTGCTCCAAGAGCGACTCCATGAGCACGACCGGTCGGCCGTGCTCGAGCGCGAGGCGTGCCTGCATCCGAGCCCCGCTCGTGTAGGTCGCCTCGACCACGACCGTGGCGCGGGCGAGTCCCGACATGACGGCGTTGCGCATCGGGAAGGTCCACTTGCGCGCCTCTTGATCCGGCTCGAACTGCGACAGAACCGCAGACTCGAGGCCGAGCCGACGCTGAAGGTCAGCGCTCTGCTTCGGGAAGGCGTGCTGCAGGCCCGTGCCGATGACGGCGATCGTGCGTCCACCAGCCTCGAGAGTGGCGGTTTGTGCGGCGGTGTCGATTCCCGCAGCGAGGCCGCTCACCACGACGCAGCCAGCTTCGACCAGCTGGTGGGCGATCTGGCGTGCCTGCTCCAGGCCTGCCGACGATGCCCTGCGGGTGCCCACGACAGCAACGGACCTGTCGTCGCGGACGCTGAGCGCACCGCGCACCCACAGGATCAGCGGCCGGTCATACACGAGGCGAAGATTCCGTGGGTATCCCTCGTCGAGCACTGTGAGCAGCGATATGCTCTCGGCCGCCAGCTCCTGCAGTTCGCAGAGAACCTCGTCGATCATGGCCTCGTGACTCGCCGGATCAGCCGTATCGAGAGCCAGCTGGCCCGTGCCATTGATCGCCCGCAGAGCAGCGAGCGGCTCTCCATGCTGCTCAAGGAGCTCGGCGGCACGACGCGGCTTGGCGAGACGTTGGAGGAGCAGCAGGGCAGCGGTGTCGCGTGTTGCGTTCATCGAACGACCAATGGTGGCACGCGTCGGGGATGGCTTGAGCGTTCGGCCGGGCGGCGTCAGGTCTCCAACTCGATCCAAATCGGCACCGTCCGCCTGATTCCTTCGTCGTGAAAAAACCCCAGGCCCAGGCCGGAGTATGCGACGGGACCGAGCCGTCGGTGGACCGTGAACAGAAAGGTGTCTTCTCCGGGGAAGGTGGGGTTGAGGTCGACTATGTGGAGCCAAGCCGAGATGCTGCTTTCGCCCGATCCCAGCGAGCACACGGCCTTTGTTTCCAGTTCTGCTTCCGGCAGTTCGGCAAAGGTGCACTTGTGGGTCGCCGTGTCGACCACGACCGAGCCAAATCGTTCTCCGTCGAGGTAGAACTGGTAGGTCTGCTGGGTTGCCGGACTCGGCGCCGCGACCGCCTCGACGAGGGCCGACGCACCGGAGCTCGCCGGTCCTCCGAGTGCGGCTGCGGCGAGCACAGCAACGGAAACTGCACGCAGGCGTGGCACGATTTCATCCCCCTTCGTTTGGCTGGCACGGGCGCCCGGCGAGCCGGGCGCCGACTGAACCGATCACGCTTCCGCTGGCAGCGTAGCGGCCGCGACACTGGCCCGGTCACGTCTGGGCGGGTGACCGCGCCTCGACGAGAGCGGCAGCCCGCGCCTCGAACGCGCCGAAGCCGTGCTCGCGCGAGAGCTCGAGCGCACGGGCGGCGTGCTCGCGTGCTCGCGCAGCGTCGCCTCGTCCGGTGAGCGCCTGCGCCCAGCCCAAATGGGCGCGCGCTGCCCACAGCAGCAGGCCGCTGGTCTCCTGGAAGTCGCACGCGAACGCCAGGTGCTGATCGGCGCACTCGAGGTCTCCCATGACGCCGGCGAGCAGGCCCAGCCACATGCGGGCGTGTCCGTAGCCGATGACGCCGTTCCAGACGACCTGGGCGGCCCACGGCTCGATGAGCTCGTACAGGATCGAGGCGGGGCCTGAGCTGCCGGTCTCCACGGCGGCGTCGGCATACAGCGTCAGCGCCGTCAACGTGGCGGTGCTCGGCGCGATGTGCTCGAAGCGGTCGCTCGCAGCCTGCTCGAGGATCTTCGCGGCCTCGACTCCGCGATCCAGGTAGCACAGGGTCGATGCCAGTCCGGCTCGCCAGGCCGCGATCGCCGGGTAGGCGCTCACGCTCTGCTCCATCGTCTCGACGATCTCCTGTGCGCGGCCTTGATAGATACGCGCTTGCTGCAGCGCGGCGGCGTAGACGAACACGGCGTCGGGCTGCCCGGCCTCCTGCCCGATCTGCAGCGCGCGCTCGGCCAACCGCTCGCCGGCAGCCAGATTGCCGTGCATCAGCTCCCAACCGGCTGCGTTGAACGTCGCAAACCAGTTCGCCGTGGGCTGATCGAGCTCGTGCGCGATCAGCTGCAGCTGCTCGAGTGCGAGCTTCCCGCGCTCGAGGTCCCCCCGTTCGACGCACACGTGAACGTCCATGTTGTGCGTCGAGTAATGAAGCGCCGGATCGCCCACCTCGGCGGCGCAGCCAACGAGCTCCTCGACAAGATCGGCTCGCCAGGCGAGCGTATCCGGCACTCGGATCGTTTCGTGGACGTTCCGGAGGACTTCGGCCAGCGTCCTCGCGTCGTCGGTGGCGCGAGCCAGCGAGATCGCCTCCTCGGCAAGCGCACGACGCGTGTCAAAGTCCGGGTCCCACTCGAGTTCCAGCCCCTTGAGCGCGAGCAGTCGCGCGCGGCGCGCGCGATTCGGCGGGTCGTCGAGCTCGATCGCCCGCTCGATCGCCGCAAGCCGCTCGGTGTCGATCTCACCGAACGTGCTCGAGACCCCCATCCCGCGGTTGTTCGCCAGTGCCGCTCGCGCGGCGAGCTCGGCGTCGGCCATCGTCGAGGCGATCCGCGCCGCGTCGAGCAGCGTCTCGCGGTAGGCGGCATCGCCGGTCTGGAGCTGCGCCTCGCCGAGCCCGATCAGCGCCTCGCAACGCTTGGCGCCGTCGACGTCGCCGATCAGCTCGACGGCGTCGGTGAACAGTTTCACGGCCTCGGCCGGAGCGAGGCTCTGGAGCGCGCGCTGGCCGGCCCTCAGCGCGTAGTCGGCCGCCTTGGCCCTGTCGAGCGAGACGGCCGCGAGCCGCCAGTGCAGCGCGAGCTCGCTCAGGTGCTCGTCCGGGTCCTCGCCGTGGAGGTCCTCGAGCGCTTGGGCCACGCGCTGGTGCATGCGCGCCCGGCGGGTCGCCCCAAGGCCCTCATAGAGCGTCTGGTTGATGAGCGCGTGGGCGAAGCGAAACTGCCCGACCCGCTCGGAGGACTCGGCAAGCAGCGAGGCGGCCACCGCCGCCTCGAGGTGGTCCAGCAGCCTGCTCTCGTCGATGTCGAGCATCGACTCGAGCAGCTCCAGGTCAAACGAACGCCCGATCACCGCTGCGAGCCGCAGGGCCTCGAGCGCCTCCTCGCCCAGGCGCTCCACGCGCCGCTCGATCACCTCGCGCACGCTCTCCGGCAGCGCTGCACCTGCGGAGCGATCGACGCTCCAGCGCCCACTGGCCTCGTCGAAGGTCAGTGACCCGGACTCCCACAGGCCGCGCAGGATCTCTCCGACGAAGAACGGGTTGCCATCTGTCTCGGCGGCGATCTCCTGGGCCAGCGCAAGGATGTCCTCGTCGAGCTCGTACCCGGCCACGACGGTCATGATCTGGGCCACCTCGTCGGCGCCGAGACCGTGCAGCGCGAGGCGCCGGACGCCCTCGCTGGACCGCAGGTCGGCGAGCACCGCGCTCAACGGGTGCTCCTTGCCGAGGTCTGAGTCGCGGTAGGTGGCGATCACCTGGAGCGCACCCCGCTCGACGGTTCGCACGACGTGCTTGAGCAGCGCCACCGACTGCCCGTCGGCCCAGTGCAAATCGTCGAGCACCACGCACACCGGCACGCTCTGGGCTACCTCCTCGAGCAATCCCGCCACGGCCGAAAACAGCAGGTAACGCTCGGTCTCGTGGTCAGACGCCTGGGGCGCCGGCAAGTCCGCCACACGTCGCTCCAGGTTTCGAGCAAGCCGGCCGAGCTCGCCCTTGTGCCGCTCCACGAAGCGGTTCAGCACCTCTTCCGGCGCGCGCTCGACGAGCTGCGAGCAGACCTCGATCCACGGCTCATACGGCACCGCCAGCTCTTCAGAGCACGCGCCCCAGCACACGGCAAAGCCCTCGGCGTGGGCGCGATGCGCCGCAAAGCTCGAGAGCCTCGTCTTGCCGATCCCCGGCTCGCCGGAGAGCAGCACCACCTGGCGCGCCCCGCCGCGGGCAAGGACCATCGCCTCCTCGATCGCGGCGCGCTCCTCGACGCGACCCACGTAAGAGACGGGCGGAACCGAGCGCAACAGCGCTGGCAGGGGCCAGCCGCCAGCACCGGAAGCCTCCTCGCGCAGCGGCGCCCAGGAGACCGAGAACGCCTCCACCGGCTCGGGAAAGCCCTTCAGCTCCAGCAGTCCGGCCGACACGAACTCGACACCCTCACAGCGCCCCGCGAGCGTCTTGACCAGCGCCGAGATCAGAATCCCGTCGGCGGGGGCCTGCGCGCACAGCCGCGCCGCCTCGACCGTCGGCATCCCGAAGTAATCCCCGTCCTTGACCGTCGACTCGCCCGCGCCCAATCCGATCCGCACATGCAGTCCCTGCTCGGCCCGGCCGTAGCGGCGCTCGAACAGCTGCTGCATCGCCACCGCACAGCTCACCGCGCCGGAGGCCGAGCCGAACGCCACCATCAAGCCGTCGCCCAGGTTCTTGACCTCCCGCCCGCCCGTCGAGGCGATCGCCTGGCGCAACAACCCGAAGTGCTCCTCGCGCAGCTCATCCGCGCGCGCCGGGCCGACAGAAGTCGCCAGCCGAGTCGAGCCGACCAGGTCGGTCAGCAGGATCGTCGCAAGCTCTACCGACTCCGACACCACAGCCCCCATGGGACAAGGACACCCGAGCAGGAGAGCGTAAAGCAGTTCTCAGGAGCCCGGTGGGCGGTCCAGTTCGGATGCCGCACTCGCTCTTTGCTCGACGAGAGGCAAGCTCGATCAGACAGTGCCCTCCAAGCCGTGGACGTGCACCAACGGACGGACCTCCACCACCCCGCCGAGCCTGGCCGCCGGGCAGCGAGCGGCGATCTCGAGCACCGGGTCGAGGCTCTCCGCCTCGAACAGGTAGAAGCCGCCGAAGACCTCCTTGGTGTTCGCAAAGGGGCCGTCGGTGACCAACGTCTCGCCGCCCTCCACGCGCACCGCGCTCGCAGTCTCGATTGACTGCAGCTGGGCGCCCCCGACGTAGCCCGGGAGCTCCGCGATCGCGAAATACTCCGCCGTCATCTGCTCCCGCTCCGCAGCGCTCAGCGCCTCATAGGCACCCGGCTTCTCATAGACCAACACCGCGAACTGCATACGCCCTCCTTGAAGATCGTTGTCAACCCTACGACGAACAGACACCGCCGCGGGGGACAACCTCCCGGCTGCGCCCGCACCGGGATCGGGTGGCGGCAGGGTCGGCGACAGGCGCCTGGGCCGCACGGCGCAGCCGACCGACCTGGTTTTCCCCCCGTAGCCCGTGCCTGAGGAAGGTTCGCGCATTTCCGGCTCGCATGAAAGCTGTCCCCTGAGCGTGCGCCCGTTCGTCCTCAGGGCGACAATCCACTCTCCTCCCAGGAGGTTCCAGATGAAGTACGCGATGTTGATCCACGAAAAGCCCGGCTACACCGACGCGCTCGCCGAGGACGAGCAAAGGAACGTGTTCGCCGAGTACATGGCGCTGGCGGAGGACCCGCGCGCCCGCGGCGGCGCGCAGCTGCAGCCGATCGAGACCGCCACCACGGTGCGCGTGCAGGACGGCCAGACGCTGAGCACCGACGGCCCGTACGCCAACACCAAGGAGGTGTTCGGCGGCTACTACGTGTTCGAGGCGGAGGACCTCGACGAAGCGATCGAGCTGGCGGCGCGGATCCCGGCGGCCCGTCTCGGCGGCGCGGTCGAGGTCCGGCCGTTGGTGGAGCGCTAGCGCTGCTGGACGAGGTTTTCCGAGAGGAGTGGGGGCGGGTGCTGGCCTCGCTGGTCGGTTTCCTTCGCGATTTCGAGCTCGCGGAGGAAGCCGCCCAGGAGGCGTTCGCCCTCGCCGCGCAGCGCTGGCCGCGCGACGGCGTCCCGGCCAACCCCGGCGCGTGGCTGACGGTCACCGCGCGCAACCGGGCGATCGACCGGATCCGCCGCGAGCGCACGCTGGCTGAGAAGACCAGGCAGCTGGAGGTGCCCGAAGTGACGATGGACGAGTTTGACGACACCGCGATCGATGACGAGCGGCTCGAGCTGATCTTCACCTGCTGCCATCCCGCGCTTGCGCTCGACGCGCAGGTTTCGCTCACGCTGCGAGCGCTCGGCGGGCTGAGCACAGAGGAGATCGCGCGTGCGTTCCTGGTCTCCGAGGAGGCGATGAAGCGGCGCCTGTCGCGTGCGAAGACGAAGATCAAGGCGACCGGGATCCCCTTCGCCGTCCCGGCCGAGCACCTGCTGCCCGACCGCCTGGACGCGGTGCTGGCGGTCGTGTACCTGATCTTCAACGAGGGGTATTCGGACCCGCCCACCCGCATCGATCTGGCCGGCGAGGCGATAAGGCTGGGCCGCGTGCTCGCCGCGCTGATGCCCGACGAGCCGGAGGTGCACGGACTGCTGGCGCTGATGCAGATGCACCACGCGCGGCGCAAGGCGCGGTTCTCCGGCGAGGAGCTGGTGTTGCTCGAGGACCAGGATCGCTCGCTGTGGGACGCGGAGGAGATCGCCGTCGGGCGCATCGCGCTCGAGCGCGCGCTCGCCCTGCGCGGCCGCGGGCCGTACGCGCTCCAAGCCGCGATCGCCTCGCTCCAGACCGAGGAGCGGATCGACTGGAACGAGATCGCCGCGCTGCACCGCCAGCTCGCGCAGATCACGCGCTCGCCGGTGGTCGAGTTGAACCGCGCGGTCGCGGTCGCCCAGGCCGGGGCAACCGAACAGGCGCTCGAGATCGTCGACGGCCTCGACCTCGACGGCTACCAATACCTGCACTCCACCCGCGGCGAGCTGCTGCGTCGTCTCGGCCGGATCGACGAGGCGCGCGAGGCGTACGAACGCGCGCTGAAGCTCGCCAGCTCAGAGCCCGAGCGTCGCTTCCTCGAGCGCCGGCTCGCCGAGCTGTAGAGCGCTCCGGGCCACAGCCCGGCCGACGCACCGTCGCTGTCCCCTCGGCGCCCGCCCGTTCGTCGTCAGTGCGCAGCGATCACACGGCCCGGAGGACCGGGCGTCCCATTCGTCGTAGCGACGACAGCCCCAAGAGGAGGCAGCGATGCAACGCCGCGCCAACACCCGAGCTTCTGTCCCCGTCCCGACCGCCGGAGGTCCGATGACGTCCACGTCCCCCCACGTCGATCGCTGGCGCGCGTTCGCGCTGTTGGCGGTGTCGTTCTTCATGACGGTCATCGATCTGACGATCGTCAACGTCTCGCTGCCCACGATCGGTCGCGATCTGCACTTCAGCGCGACCAACCTGCAGTGGGTGGTGACGGCGTACGCGCTCACGTTCGGCGGCTTCATGCTGCTCGGCGGTCGCGCCGCGGACCTGCTGGGCCGCCGGCGGATGCTGATGGTCGGGCTTTCGTTGTTCACGGCGGCGTCGCTGGGAGCCGCGCTGTCCACCGGCGAGGTGTCGCTTGTTGCAGCGAGGGCCGTTCAGGGGCTCGGCGCGGCGCTCATGCTGCCCGCCGCCCTGTCGATCGTGATGACCATCTTCGCCGAGGGCGCCGAGCGCAACAAGGCGCTCGGGATCTGGGGCGGGCTCGGGGCCGGCGGGGCGACCGTAGGCGTGATCGCCGGCGGCCTTCTCACCCGCTACGCCGGGTGGCAGTGTATCTTCTATCTCAACGTCCCGATCGGGGCCGGCGCACTGGCGCTCGCACCCAGGATCGTGCCCGACAGCCGGCTCGCCACCACGCACCGGCGGTTCGACGCGCTCGGTGCGATCGCGGGCACGGGCGGGCTCGTGGCGCTGGTCGACGCGATCGCCCAGGCACCGCAGTACGGCTGGGGCGCCACGCGGACCGTCGCCCTGCTGGCGGCGTCGGCGGCGCTGCTCGCCGCGTTCCTCGTGATCGAGAGCCGGGTGCGGGAGCCCGTGCTGCCGCTGTCCATCTTCCGGCTGCGCACGCTCGCCGGCGCGAACGCGGCGGGGCTGCTGCTGGGCGGCAGCTTCTTCGCGTTCATCTTCGTCGGCACCCTCTACATGCAGGAGGTGCTGCGCTACAGCGCTCTGCAGACCGGTCTCGCATGGCTGGCCGCGTCGCTGACCTCGATCGTCCTCGCCGGCGTCTCACAGGCGCTGGTCACCCGCGGCGGCGCCAAGGTCGTGATGGCGATCGGGATGACGCTGATCGGCGCGGGCGTGCTGTGGGCGACCCAGGTGCCCGTGCACGCACACTTCCTCGCGAACCTCGCCGGCCCGTTCGTCGTCGCCGGCGCTGGGACCGCCTTCGCGTTCATCCCGATCTCGATCGCCGCGCTCGCCGGCGTCTCAGAGCACCAGGCCGGGCTCGCGTCCGGGCTGCTGAACACCAGCCAGCAGCTCGGCGGGGCGATCGGGATCGCAATCGCCTCGAGCCTGGCGGCGAGCCACACCCAGACGCTGGCGCACGCCGGCGCCGCCGCACCCGCGGCCCTCACCGGCGGCTTCCGGCAGGCGCTGTGGGTGCTCGGCGCGATCGCGCTGCTCGCCGTCCCGGCCATCCTCGTGCTCGTCCGCCGCGAGGAGCTCTCCGACGCGGTTGCCAAGACCACGATCCGCGAGCCGCAGCCCGCGCTGGCCGGCGCGAGCTGACCCTGATCCAAGCAACCACAACCCGACGAGCAAGCAGGAGTCAACGATGAGCTGGCGCACATTTGCGTTTCCGCTGAGCGATCCGCCAGGATCCCAGATATGACGTCGTTCGGATCGGTGCGCACTGCGGGCGTGGCCGATGCGGCGGTGCTCGCCGATCTCCTGGACCGGTTCAACCGGGAGTACGAGACACCGACGCCCGGCCCCGCTGCGCTCGCTGCGCGTCTTGAGCGTTTGCTGTCCAGTGGCGGTGTCCTCGCGTTCCTGGCTGGTGAGCCGGCCGTAGGGCTGGCGCTGCTGACGCTGCGCCCCAACGTCTGGTTTGAGGGCCCTGTCGCGTTGCTCGACGAGCTGTACGTCGCTCCCGTTGAGCGCGGGCGCGGCATCGGCACCGCGCTGTTGAAGGGGGCCGAGGACGCATGCCGTCGCCACGGCTGCGAGTTGCTGGAGATCAATGTCGACGGCGAAGACGTGGACGCGCGCCGCTTCTACGAGCGCCACGGGTACGCCGACCGTGACCCGGGGCGGACCGACCCCGCGCTCTACTACCACCGCGAGCTCGTTCCGCGCAGTGCCACATAGGCTTGCGAGCAGCGCAACCTGGCCTGCCGTGTCCCGCGAGGACGACGGCAGGTCTCTTACCCTGCAGGTGAGCGGCGTTGCCTGCCGGTGCCACGTCGCGACCGGCGGGCGGGCGGCCGGCGTGACACCCAGGCAGCGTTGTCGGTGAGCTACGCCGTCCAGCGGCATCAAGAACAGCAGAGACGGTCATGGGGTCCTCCTCAATCGCAGGAGATAGTTCATGGCGCTCTACCAGCCTGCGCCGCTACCCCGTGCGGCGCCGACCGGCGTGTCTCGGCGCTACTCTGGGGTCATGAAACATCCAGTCCAGAACACGGTCCCGGGACCCGAGACGCCGTCGCTGAGCGATCAGGAGCGAGCCGAGCGTTTGCGGCGACTGATGGAGCGTGTGTTCAGTCCGGATGGGCTAGATCGGCACACACTCGAGCACATCGAGCAGCTGACCGGCGAGGACTCATAGCGAGGCAGTGGACGCTGTCGAGCTGTTGCGGCGATCGCGCCGTCACAGATGCGGCGATGAGCGCTATCGGCGAGCTGGCCGAACGCAGCGACGGCTACCACCGTGTGCCTTTCACGGATGCGCTCATCGCCACGGCCGCCGCAGAGCACGGGGCTGTCCCGGTGCTCCATCACGACACGCATTTCAACAAGCTCGCCGAAGTCCTCACATTCCAAAGCGTCCAGCTACCAGGATCCTGACCCCTGGTCCGCGCATCGCGAAAACCGAAGCGGAAACTCGGCAATCACGGCACGAGACGCGACAGCCTCGACGAGTTGCGGTCGTCCGATCATCCGTAGCTCGTCAGGAGTCGGGCGGCGTGCCTTCCAGCAGGACCTCGGGGGGATCGCCGCCGAAGACCTGCAGCCAGCCGCCGCGCGTGTCCATGTACTCGCGGATCGCCGTGACGCGGCCGTCGGCGACCTCGTAGGCGAAGCAGTAGTCATTGACGTAAGGGCGGCCGTTGGGAAGCGTCGCCGACATCCTGTGCTCGGTCAGCACCACGTTCCCCTCGCCAACCATCGATCGGGGCTCGAACGCCACGTTCGCGAAGAAGCGCGGGTAGTCGTAGGCCATGAATGCCACGATCGCATCGCGGTCAAGGTCGTTCAGGCCCCGCGGCGGCCCCGCGTCCTCGGCGCTTCCCAGCCCGAGCGCGACCTGCGTCGCGTTGCCTGCAGGAGCCACCCAGGTCACATCGGGATGCAGCAACGCAGCGATGCGATCCGGGTCGCCCGTGGCGTAGGCCGCGTATAGCGCTCGCACCGTCTCCTTCGCGGTCATCGCCTCACCCTACCCCTGCGACACACAAACGGCTCGCGGGATTCGGACAGCTACGTCCACCAGATCAGCGGCTGGCTTCCGCGTCTAGCCTACCGCTGCATGCTGGGGTAGACCAACCTCCAGCACGCGAATATCTTCGTGATCCCATCCTGCGGCCGCAGCTGTCCGGGGGTGTTGCTCGCGCCGATGACCGCCTCGCAGCTGCGGGACCGAGCGCGCGAGGCCCGATCGGTCCGCTGGGGTCAGGCGCCGGGGCGTGCCGGAGGGAGGCTCTCCGTAGCAGGCTCGCCGGTGTCTGTCCGGTATGACTCAACGGTTGTCGCGTTGAGTGGGTCGCCCTGGAGGTTTGGGGGATGCGCCGGCGCGAGCTTGCGCGCTTCCTTCCTGGCCTGCTTGTCGAGTCGGCGCTCGCGCAGCCTGCTTTCACGGGTCAGCTTCGCCATCGTGGTCTTCCTCTTGCCGCTTGAGGCCATGTTCGTCAGCTCCTTGTTGTGCAGTTCCGAGCGCATCCACACCGGGTCATCCGGTGTGTGAACCCGGCCACCAAGTCGCCGGGCACGCACGCCCACCTCGCCCTTTCCTGTGGCCCGCGAGCGGCCCACGTTTGGCGGGCCCAAAAGCGCTACACCAGCTTGACGTTCCCCGCCTTGGGTCCCTTGTCGCCGGTCTCGGTGTCGTAGGAGACCTTTGCACCTTCGGCGAGCGAGCGATAGCCCTCGCCGACGATCGCGGTGTGATGGACGAACAGGTCCTTGGACTGGTCATCGGGCGTGATGAACCCGAAGCCCTTGTCGTCGCTGAACCACTTCACGGTTCCAGTAGGCATTGCTTTCCTCCGGCGTTTGATAGTGCTGCGAACGCGGAGATTGCTGAGCAAAGGCTACGAGCGCTGGCACTGCGGCGTTGGGTGAACCACCCAACCTGATCCATCCACGATACCAGCAGACACGATCGGCAGCCCCCGAGGATCCAACGAGGGGGATGTCAGCCCGCCGCGTCGGTGGCTCACGCCAGCGTGCAGGCCGGCAGCACGAAGCGCCGAGCAGCGCCGCGCGCTCCACCACGTCCCCGCCGGAGGGGTGAGGGCGCGCGAGCCGCTCCACGAGGGCGCGGATCTCAACGTCGCCCGCCGGGTCCTCGGCGCTCACGAGAACTCCGTTACCGAGTAGACCGGATGACCCACGCGCGTTGGCCCGCTCTCGCCGGCAGGGTCGGTGTGCACGCAGAAGTCCTCGAAGCGCCCGTGGTCGAGAATCGCCACGACGACCTCGCCGGCATCGGACAACGGCCTGCCGACCTCGATCTCACGGTCTCGTCCGTCGATGCGACAGCTCAGCTTGAAGATCCGCCGCGAGTTCGCAGGGCACCCGGCCACGAGCAGCGAACGAGCGCGCAGCTCGTTGTACACCTCCTCGGCGCGTGCTCCCTCCGATTCGACGCCGGCCACGAAGAAGCGGGTCACTTGTGCCGTGCCTTGGCGGGCGCGGCACAGCGCAGAAGCTCGTCGGGCGTCATCTTGCGGATCCTCGGCGAGCCCTCCTCGACCTGGCGCTGAAGCTCCTCGAGCTTCGGCCGGCGGCGCTCGGCCGCGCGGTCGGCCTGTGTGAGCATCACTCCAGGCTAGCGTGATTGCGAGGGCGCCGCACGGGAACGGACCCGCGGGCGTTCGACCGCGGCCAGGCACGAGCAGGGTTTCCGCTTCCGCCGAGCGCTGCGCCCCGGCGCTTCGACGTTCGAGCCCCGATCGGCAAATAGTTCGCACTAGCGGAATCGGCACCTGGCTCTGCGCTGAGAGCTTCCTGCGCTCGCTAAACATGCGACCGGACCGAGCCGACAAGCTCGCGTGTGGGCTCATCTTCGGAAGATGGCTCAGGGGGTCGCCGGCCGTGGGGCCGCTGCGGCGTTGGCGAAACGCGCCACGGTGGCGGTAGCGCGGCAGCCGATCCTGGACTCGAAGGGGAGCCTGCTCGGCTATGAGCTGCTGTTCCGGGGGCACAACGGCGAGAGCGCGGGGGTGCTAGACCACAGCGCCGCGACCTCCACGGTGATCCTCGACGGGCTCTTCGACGTCGGCCTGTCCGATCTCGTCGGCGACAACGTCGCCTACGTCAACGTCACGCGTGACTTTCTGCTGAGCGTGCGCCCGCCGCCGCTGCCGGCCGAGCGCGTGGTGCTCGAGCTGCTCGAGGATCAGGTCGTCGATGACGCGCTGCTCGGCGTGCTGGGCGAGCTCACCGCCAACGGCTTCACGATCGCGCTCGACGACTTCCGGCTCACCCCCGCCACAGAGCGGCTGCTCAGGTATGCGAGCGTCGTCAAGGTCGACGTGCTCGAGCACGGCGATCGCGGTCTCGAGGATCTCGTCACGCACCTGCGGTCCAACTACGCCGGCCTCACCCTGCTCGCCGAGAAGGTGGAGACGCCGGCGGAGTGGGTGCGCTGCCGCGTGCTCGGCTTCGACGCCTTCCAGGGCTACTTCTTCGCGCGGCCCGCGCGCTTGCAGCGCTCGCGCCTGCCCACGCAGGGCCTCACCTCGCTGAGCACGATGGTCGAGCTCAGCGCCACCGAGGACTTCGACGAGCTCAACCGCATCATCGCGCGCGACGCCGGCCTGAGCATGCGCCTGCTGCGATACGCCAACTCGGCGTCCGTGTCCCTGCCTCGGCGTGTGGGCTCCGTCCAGGAAGGGCTGGCCTGGCTCGGCGCCGCCACCGTACGGCGCTTCGCCATGATCGTCGCGCTCGCGGGGGTCCACGACGTCCCCCACGAGCTGCTCACGACCGCGCTGGTGCGGGCCCGCATGTGCCAGCTGCTCTCCGGAGCTGGAGACAGCGCGGCCGGGGACTCGTACTTCACCGTCGGCCTGTTCTCCGTCGCGGACGCGCTCGCCGATGCGCCGATGCAGCTCGTGGTCGAGCAGCTGCCGTTCCGTTATGACATCGTCGACGCCCTGCTCTACGGCAACGGCAAGCTCGGCGGCGTGCTCGCCGGAGTCACGGCCTACCAGCGCGGCGACTTCGACGCCGCCGGCGAGCTGATCGCCGGTCATCCCGACGTCGAGCAGGCCTATCGCGAGGCCATCGCCTGGGCCGACCGCAGCATCGCCGAGCTCGCGTAGAGCGGCGCGACCCTCCTTCACGCTGGATGCGAAGGGGTCGGACTGCGCCGCTCAGGGCGGTCCATGCGCGCCACATGCGGCCGCGCGCGAGAGCAGCAGCTCGCGCTCGCGCGCGTTCTCGCACAGGCCGGCCGCGCGCTCGAACTCCTCGCGCGCCTCCGCCAGCCGCCCCAGGCGCACCAGCACGTCGCCGCGTACGCCCGGCAGCAGGTGATAGCCACGCAACGCGGGCTCATCGGCGAGCGAGTCGACGAGCTCGAGGCCGGCCTCGGGGCCGAAGGCCATCGTCACCGCCACCGCGCGGTTGAGCTCCACCACTGGGGAGCCGGTGAGCGCCGCCAGCCCGTCGTAGAGCGCCACGATCCGCGGCCAGTCGGTTGCCTCGACGCTCCGAGCCCGCGCGTGGCAGGCGGCGATCGCGGCCTGCAGCGCGTATGGTCCCAGCGCGCCGTTGAGCTCCTCGGCCCGCCGCAGCCCGGCCAGGCCACGCTGCACGAGCAGATAGTCCCAGCGCGCGCGGTCCTGATCGGCCAGCAGCACCGGCTCCCCGTGCGGCCCACCCGAGCCCGCAGCCGCGAGGCCTGGAGCTCCATCAGGGCCAGCAGGCCGTGCACCTCGGGCTCGCGGGGCAGCAGCGCCGCCAGGATCCTTCCCAGCCGCAGCGCGTCCGCGCACAGCGCCGGGCGCACCCAGTGCTCGCCGGCGCTCGCCGCGTAGCCCTCGTTGAACACCAGGTAGATCACCTCGAGGACCACCGACACGCGCTCGGTCAACTCGTCGCGAGCGGGGGCCTCGAACGGCACCCGCGCCTCGGCGAGCGTGCGCTTGGCGCGAACGATGCGCTGCGCGACCGTGCCCTCGGACACGAGAAACGCGCGCGCAATCTCCGGCGTCGAGAGGCCACCGAGCAGGCGCAGCGTCAACGCGACGCGGGCCTCCACCGACAAGACCGGATGACACGTCATGAAGATCAGGCGCAGCACCTCGTCCTGCACGTCCTCGACCTGAGCCGCGAGGTCGGGCTGATCGAGCCGTTGGAGGATCTCCAGCTCGCGCCCGATCAGCTCGCGCTTTCGCTCGAGCGTGACGCGCCGGCGCAGCGCATCGATGCCGCGGCGCTTGGCGGTGGCCATCAGCCACGCACCCGGCGTGTCGGGGATCCCCGACACAGGCCACTGCTCGAGCGCCGCGACGAGCGCGTCCTGTGCCAGGTCCTCCGCGACAGCCACGTCGCGCACGATTCGAGCCAGCCCGGCTATCAACCGGGCCGACTCGATCCGCCACACGGCGTCGATCGCACGATGGGTGGCCGACGGGCTCACGGGTGGGCGGGCCTAATTCTGGGCTGCCTGCTCGCGCAGCCGCGCGTTGGCCTCGCGCAGCTCCGGCGTCAGCTGCTCGCCGAAGTCCTCGGCCTCGAAGATCTGGCGCAGCTCGATCTCCACGCCGCCGTCGAACGGCGCTCGCTTGAGCCACTCGATCGCCTCCTCCCGCGAGGAGCACTCCCACACCCAGTAGCCCGCTACGAGCTCCTTGGCCTCCGTGAAGGGACCGTCGATGACGGTGCGCTCGCGGCCGTCGAAACGGATCTTTGCGCCCCTGGAGGTCGGGTGCAGGCCCTCGCCGGCCAGCATCACGCCTGCCTTGACGAGCTCTTCGTTGTATTTCGTCATCGCCCCAAGGGCCTCGGTGCGGGGCATCTCGCCCGCCTCCGACTCGGGGCTGCCGGGAACCAGAACCATGAAACGCATTTGTGTCTCCTTGTGGTGGATGGGTTGGTCACTACACGCACGTCGAACGAGGTCGGACGAAATCGACACCGCCCGGGATTTTCGTTGACGCGGCCGCGAGGCCACGGCGGGCTCGCCGCTATCCGTGGCAAGCGCCCCGCAATATCCTGCGGGGGCATGCAACCCCCGATCGTGATGAAGTTCGGCGGCACCTCGGTGGCCGACGCCGAGCGCGTCAAGCGCGCCGCGCGGCGGATCGTGGAGAAGCGCGAGCAGGGCCACGCGGTGGTCGCGGTGCTGTCCGCGCGCGGCAAGACCACCGACGAGCTGATCGCGATGGCCGAGGAGATCTCGCCCGCGCCCGACCCGCGCGAGATGGACATGCTGCTGTCCACCGGCGAGCGCATCTCCTGCGCGCTGTGCGCGATGGCCATCAACGACCTCGGGCACCGCGCGATCTCGCTCACCGGCTCGCAGGCGGGCATCGTCACCGACGAGTCGCACACCAAGGCGCTGATCCTCGACGTGCGCGCCGAGCGCATCCGCGCCGCGCTGGAGGAGGACCACGTGGTGCTGGTCGCCGGCTTCCAGGGCGTCTCCGAGAACGCGCGCAACGTCACCACGCTCGGGCGCGGCGGCTCGGACACGAGCGCCGTCGCGGTCGCCGCCGCGCTCGGCGCCGAAGTCTGCGAGATCTACACCGACGTCGCCGGCGTCTACTCCGCCGACCCGCGCATCGTGCCCGACGCGCGCAAGCTCGAGCGCGTGTCCTTCGAGGAGATGCTCGAGATGGCCGCCTCCGGCGCCGGCGTGCTGCAGCTGCGCTCGGTCGAGTACGCGCGCAACCACGGCGTGCGCATCCACTGCCGCTCCTCCTTCAGCGAGGAGCCAGGTACCTTTGTGGTCGCGGAAGGAGAGACGATGGAGCAGCCGCTGATAACAGCCGTCACGCACTCCACCTCGGAGGCGCGCATCACGCTCACCGGCGTGCCCGACACGCCCGGCGCCGCCGCGCGCATCTTCGACGCGATGGCGCGCGCCAACGTCAACGTCGACATGATCGTGCAGAACGAACCGGTCTCCGCCGGCGGCCAGGCCGAGATCTCCTTCACGGTGCCCAGGGAGGACCTGCGCAGCGCCAGCGCCGCGCTGCAGCCGCTCGCCGGCGAGGCCTACGCGCAGATCGGCACGCACGAGGGCATGGGCAAGGTCTCGATCGTCGGCGCCGGCATGCGCTCGCATCCAGGCGTCGCCGCCAAGGTGTTCGGCGTGCTCGCCGAGCAGGGCGTCAACATCGACATGATCTCCACCTCGCCGATCAAGATCTCCTGCGTGATCGACCTCGACCGCGTGCCCGACGCGGTCAAGGCGCTGCACAGCGCCTTCGAGCTCTCCGGCGAGGGCACCGTCGCCGTCGAGGACGCCATCCGCGCAAGTCCGCTCAGCTGAATCGCGCCGGTTCCCCAACCGCGTGCGCCGGTGTGCGCAAGCTGTACAATCCCTGCTCGCAGTTCGTCATCGCGATCCTGGGGGATCTGAGGATATGCGCACGGTGAAGCGACCGCGCAGATACATAAATCGCCGCCTGCTGACGCTGGTCAGGCCGTTCCTTCGCTACAGCATCTCGCGCGACGCGTTCGTGCTGCGCGGCGTCGGCAGCACGGTCGGACCGGTGCTGCGCGCCGACCGCCGCAGCCGCCGCGCGTACAGCGGCGTCGAGCGCCGGCACGCGAGAATGGCCTAGGCAAGCCGTTCTCCCCCGCGGGCCAGCGCAGCCGCTCGACCAGTTTTCACGGTTGGAACAGGCGCCGTCTGCGCGCCCCACAGGTGCCGTCCGCGCGCCCCAGACGTGACAACTGCTGTCGAATTGTGTTTATACAGATGAACCCTTGCGCTTGGGCCGCAAATGCGCTGGTATATCGGTCCAGGAGGAGGCAACCAGGAAGGAAGCCTTTGAGACAGCTCGGACAGGGGCCTGCACGGACGCGGAACGTCCTGCGGGCCAGGACAAGAAAATCCAGACGCCGGCGCGACGCCACCATGCGATCGCAGTGAGCCTGGGCATGGGGGGGCCGGCAGCTTCAGAGGGCGTGATCGCCCGCGAGTCGCTCGCGGGGGTCCAGGCGGGCGGCGCCGCGGTCGCACGCCGGCGCACGGTGCTCGACGGCCTGCGCGTGGCCGTCGCCCAGCCGCACGCGCGCGGCCCGGCGGCGAGCATGCGCCGCGACTCGCTGTTCCGCCGCGCGCTGGTGCTGGCCGACGCGCTCGCCATCACCGCCGCCTTCCTGCTCACGGTGGCGGTCGCCTCGCGGCCGCTGGGGCTCACGTGGGCGAGCCTGCTGGGCGTGCCGGTGGTGATCGCCGGCGCCAAGGTGCTGGGGCTGTACGACCGCGACGAGGCGCTGCTGCACAAGACCACGCTCGACGAGGCGCCGAAGCTCTTCCAGCTGGCCACGCTGTGCGCGCTGCTCGCCTGGCTGGCCGGCGGGCAGGTGGTCTCCGGCGTGCTCGACCGCCACGAGGCGCTGCTGCTGTGGGCCGTGCTGGCCGTGCTGCTGATCGTGCTGCGCACCTGCGCGCGCGCGCTCGCGCTGCGCCTCGCGCCGGCCGAGCGCTGCCTGGTGATCGGCGACGAGCAGATCGCGCGCACGATCACCAGCAAGCTCGACTGCGGCGGCATCCGCGCGAGCGTGGTCGCGCACCTCGACCTCGACAAGATCGCGCCGTGGTCGAGCGACGCGCTGTCCGGCCCGCGCCTGGCCGAGATCCGCCAGCTCGCGCAGGAGCTCGACGTGCAGCGCGCGATCGTGGTGCCGCGCAGCGCCGACGGCGGCGAGGTGCTCGACCTGGTGCGCACGCTGAAGGCCGTGCGGGTGCGCGTCAGCGTGCTGCCGCGGCTGCTCGAGGTAGTCGGCTCCTCGGTCGAGTTCGACGACCTGCAGGGCATGCCGGTGATGGGCGTGCGCCGCTTCGAGCTCACGCGCTCCTCGGCCGCCGTCAAGCGCGCCTTCGACGTCGCCTGCGCGGGTCTCGGCCTGGTCGCGGTGGCGCCGTTGATGGCGCTGATCGCGATCGCCGTCAAGCTCGACAGCCGCGGCCCCGTGTTCTTCCGCCAGCAGCGCGTCGGGCGCTTCGGCCAGCGCTTCGCGATCTTCAAGTTCCGTACCATGGTCGAGGACGCCGACGCCATGAAGGACGCGCTGCGCGTGCGCAACGAAGCGGGCGGCGGCCTCTTCAAGATCGCCGACGACCCGCGCGTCACGCGCGTGGGGCGGTTGCTGCGCAAGACCGCGCTCGACGAGATGCCGCAGCTGTTCAACGTGCTCAGCGGCAAGATGAGCGTCGTCGGCCCGCGCCCGCTGGTGCTCGACGAGGACGAGCGCGTGCGCGGCTGGCACAGGCGCCGGCTGGAGCTCACGCCGGGCATGACCGGCCCCTGGCAGATCCTCGGCCCGGCGCGCGTGCCGCTCGACGAGATGGTCGCCATCGACTACCTGTACGTCGCCAACTGGTCGCTCTGGAACGACGCGAAGATCATGCTGCGCACCGTCAGCTACGTGCTCGGCGGCAGGGGCCTGTGAGGGAGTGCCATTCCAATTGTTTAAACAGGGCGGTGAACTTCCTGTAAACTCCCGCGCCAATCAAGTTCGGATTTCTTGGACATTCGTCGATTGGAGCCCGGGAGCTTCGTTGTAGCTTCTTGGATATGCAGTGCTTCGCTCAAGGAAGCGCGAGCTGGCGGGAAATGTGAGCATCCACAGGGGACGCCAGCGCTCGCAGATCACCCTCGGGGGGCCGAAAAAATGAACACACACAGCTTCAACTCGCCAAGCCCGGCGGTCGACAGCGGCTACGGGGACGAGCACAACGTCGCGGTGCGTCCGTCGCGCCTCGGCGCGGTCGGCGAATCCTCGCTTGCCAGTGGCATCATCAGCGTGGCCTCGGTGGCGCTGGTGAACGGTAGTCCGCGGCTGGCCGTGCGCGCCGCCTATGCCGTCGTCCACGACAGCTACTCCTCGCGGCGGATGCAGCAGCGCTGCCTGCGCCGCAGGCGCCGTGGCGCGCAGATGCGCCAAACGGCCTGAGGCGAGCCGAGGCGGCCTTCGCCGAGCAGCTCCGTCGGGTGCTTGCTCCCTCGCAGCCAGGCGGTAGAGTACGCGCGGGTGGCGAGTTCCAGGGCTCGAGTTGCGTGCGTGATCGTGTCGCTGCTGGCCGCTAGCACGCTGTCGGCGTGCGCCGTCGGTGGGGCGCGGCTCGCCGCGCCGCTCGCAGCCAGCGCCGCCGCATCGCATCGGCCGCCGGCGCGCGCCGCCGCCAGCAAGCCCCAGCGACTGTTCTCGGCGTCGAGCTTCTGGAACGAAGAACTCCCCGCCGACGCGCCGCTTGACCCGAGCTCGGCGGCGGTGGTGAAGGCCCTCTCCGAAGAGGTCGCCGCCGAAGCCAAGGCCGGGGAGGCCCCGTTCGTCAACACCACGTCGTGGTCGGTGCCGATCTACAAGGTGGGGCCCGAACAGCCCACGGTCACGGTGGCGCTCGAAGAACCCTCGCGCTCGCCGGCGCTCGCGTCCGCCTGGAGCGCGGTGCCGCTGCCCGCCAACGCCAAACCCGCCGCCGGCGGCGACGAGCACCTGGTGGTGTGGCAGCCGAGCAGCGACCGCCTGTGGGAGTTCTGGCACCTCACGCACACGATCTCGGGCTGGCGCGCCGCCTGGGGCGGGGCGATCCGGAACGTGTCCACCAACGCGGGCGCCTACGGCGCGAAGGCGTGGCCGGGGGCGAGCCCGAGCTGGGGCGCCACCGCCTGCTCGCTGTCGGTCGCCGGCGGGCTGATCACGCTCGAAGACCTGGAAGCGGGGCGCATCGAACACGCGCTGGCGATCGCGCTGCCCGACGTGCGCGGCGGCGTGTACGCGACGCCCGCGCAGCGCAGCGACGGCTGGATCGAAGAACCGCGCTGGCTGCCGGAGGGCGCGCACCTGCGCCTCGATCCTGCGCTGAAGCTCTCCTCCTTGCACCTGCCGCCGTTCACCCTGATGCTGGCCAAGGCGGCGCAGCGCTACGGCATCGTGGTCAGGGACGAGGCCGCGGAGACCACCTTCTACGCGCAGGACCCCACGCCCACGGGCACGAACCCATACGGCGGCGCACATGGCTACTTCGAAGGCGAGTCCCCGCAGCAGCTGCTGGCCTCCTTCCCGTGGAGTCACCTGGAGCTGTTGAAGATGAAGCTGCACAAGACCGCGGCGGGCGGCGAATGAGCGTGCTCGCGCGGGCATCGCGCAGCTCGAGCGCGCGCGCGGAGCAGCGCCTGATCCTGCTCAGCGCGGGCACGGCCGCGCGGCGCCGCGAGCTCGGCGAGCGCGCCGTGGAGGCCGCCCGGCGCGTGGACTGGTCACAGCTGGCGGGCGTCCTGAGCGCGCGCAAGCTGCTCACCGTGCTCGGCCCGCGCATGCTCGAGCTCCCGGCGCTGTCGGCGGACGCCGGCTTCGCCGACGCGGTGGAGCGGGCGCTGGTCGCGGCCAGGCGCCGCGGCGCCTTCCTGCAGATGATCTCCGCTCACGTGCGCGGCGCGCTGGCGGGCGCGGGCATCCGCTCGGCCGGCTTGAAGGGCCCGTTCCTGGCCGAAGACATCTACGGCGATCCGGGCCGGCGCATCTCGGGCGACATCGACCTGCTGGTCGCCGCCGAGCAGCTGCACGAGGCGGTGGCGGTGGCCCGCGGCCTCGGCTACGAGCTGGCCTCCACGTACGTCGAGGCGTCGGGGCTGCCGCCGCTTCACTTCGTGCTGGTGCACGCGACGCAGGAGCTGCCGCCGCTCGAGCTGCACTGGCGGGTGCACTGGTATGAGCGCGACTTCTCGCGCCAGCGCCTGCTGCCGCCCGACGTGGCCGGGCAGGAGCGATGGCGCCCGGCGCCGGCCGACGAGCTGGTCGCGCTGCTCCTGTTCTACGCCCGCGACGGATTCATCGACCTGAGGCTCGCCACGGACCTGAGCGCCTGGTGGGACCGCCACGGCTCCGAGGTGAGCGCGGCCGCGGTCGCCGGGCTGCTCGGCGAGTACCCGGAGCTCGCGCGCGTGGTCCCGGCGGCGCTGGCGGTGGCGGAGCGGGTGGTGGGCCTGCCGGCGAGCTCGCTGCTGGCCGAGATGCCCGCGCTGGGGCTGCGTCAGCGGCTGGCCGCGCGGCTGGCGAACCCCAACCCGCGGTCGAGTCGCTCGCAGCTGTATGCCGACATGGGCCTGGTCGACGGCCTGCTGGCGCCGCCGGGGGGCGCGGGCGCGTTCGTGCGCCGCCAGCTGCTGCCGCCGCCGGAGGTGCTCGACGAACAGGCCCGCCACGGCGAGAAGCGCCAGGCGCGCTCGCGCGTGGGGCGCTGCACCGGCGTGCTGGCGCGCTATGGCTGGCGCATGGCGCGCCTGGTCGCCGGCTCTACCTGATCGGCGCGGCGCCCTGCCGGCGCTCAGGCGTGGTGCTTGACCTTGTGCAGCTTGACGTGTTCGGGTTTGCTGCCGCAGCCGCTGTAGGTGCGGCTGCCTCGCAGTCGCTGGTTCAGGACCGTGGTGGCCGTCACGCCGAGCTTGAACCTGCCGCCGGGGAGCTTCGTCAAGGTGATCGCCTTCCTCCTCAGCCGCTTGACGCCCTTGACGGTGAGGGCCTTCTTGCCGTTGAGCTTGACCACCACCTTCTTCAGCGGGTCGTACTTCGGGTCCTTGAGGCGGATCCTCAGGCGCCTGCCGGCGGTGCACGCCGAGGGCAGGCCGATGACCTGGGCGAACGCGAGCGTGCCGCCGGTGGTGCTGGGCACCGGCGCGATCAGCGTGGAGTCCTCGCAGCCATACGTGGCTTCCGCGTCGCTGCCGTCGGCCGCGATCTTGGGCTGGCTCGTTCCGGGGTGCGAGAAGCACACCTTCAGGTAGTGGGCGCCCTGCGGGTTCTCGAGCACGCGCCAGGCGGTCGGCCCCAGGCCGCGCGGGTCGTGTTCACATTGTTCGGCTTCGTTCTTGACGAACCACTGGTGGAAGCCCCAGAAGGAGCCGTCGCTCTGTTCGCTCATCCCCGTCCACATCACTTCCCCGACCGCGTGGGGGCATTCGCCGAACGTGGTCTCCGAGACGACCGTGCCCTCGAAGGTCCCGTTCGACTGTGCCGTGATTGCGACGCTGCCGTGGTCGAACGACCACACCCCTTCGATTTCGCTCGCCGAGGAGGCGATCACGTTCACCCCCAACGCAATCGCCACAATCGCCACGACCACGGACACCTTCGAGACACGGCCGAGAAGTGGGTTCATGTTGGAAAGATAAAGCATCGCGATGGTGTAGTCACACTCGACGCGCGTAGTAAGTGCGCCGAAGCTCCACAAACCTGTGCATGCCCTCTCATGTGGTGAGTGCGGCTAGGGCCGACGGCCGCAGGCGCGCGCGGCGAGCGCTTCGGCGTAGAGCTCGCGCAAGCGCGCATCGATCCTCTCCACGCTGCAGTTCGCCAGGCAGAACCGCCGGCCGCCCTCGCCGAGCACGCGCGCCGCCTCGCCGTCGGCGAGCAGCTCGGCGAGCCGCTCGGCGAGGGCCGTCTCGTCACCCACCGGGACCAGTGCCCCGCCGGCCTCGGCCAGCGCGGGTATTTCTCCGACGGGCGTGCTGACGAACGGCCGCGCGAGACTCATCGCCTCGAGCAGGGTCATCGGCATCGCCTCGGCCCGCGCCGGCAGGGCGATCACGCGGGCCGTGCGCATCAACCGTGCCACCTCGGCAGGGGCTCGGGCTGGGAGCACCTCGAGTCGCTCTACGCTCGGCGCGGTGAAGTCTCCTGCGGGTCCCACCAGCACGCAGCGCGCCCGCGGGCGCCTGCCCAGCACCTCTGGCCAGGCGCGCACCAGCACGTCCGCGCCCTTGCGCAAACTCACCTCGCCGGCGAACAGGACCAGCTCCTCGGTCCGATCGGCCGTGGTGTAATCGCTCTCCACGGCGACGGGGTTGAAGAGCATCACCGCGTGGGCGCCGGGGGCGCTCGCCTCGACCAGCCCGAGCGTCTCGGCGTCGAGACAGGTGACGATGTCGGCCCAGCCGAGGACCGACGAGACCAGGCGGGGATGTGCGACGGCGAACTGCTTGAAGTTGGCGCCGTGAATCGTCGCGGCCGTGACGAGGCCCCGCCTCCGCGCGATCGAAAGCAGCAACCCCTCGCGCACGAACGAGCCTCCCTCCGAGAGATGCACGTGAGCCACGACGCCGGACGGCAGGCGCAGCAGCGCCGCGGTTGAGCTTGCCGCGAGCATGGCGGTGGCCAGCGACGAGCCTGGGCGCCAGGTCGGGTGCGCGAACACCTCATCCGCTCCGACGCGATGCTCCACATGCACGCCGATCACGCTGGCCATCCCGCCGATGCTCCGCGGGTCGGGGCCGAAGTGGTGAACGGTCAGCTGTCCGGACAGGGTGTGCGCCTCGAGCCGCGGGCGGTAGCTCACGCTTTTCCCGTCAGGCCACTCGTGCCGTCGGCGCCGCGCGCTCAGAGCGCGGCAGGGCGAGCACGCTCGCCAGGATCAGGGCCGCCGCGTACGCCGTCGGGGTGTTCAGCAATGTGTTGTCCGCCAGCGAGTTGACCAGGCAGCCTATGAGCACCACGATCGCCAGCGTGGAGGCGTTGAAGGCCGAGCCGGAGGCCGCGATATCCGTGCGACGTCGGATCAGGGCGCGCACGAGCAGCCACAGGGCCGAAAGCAGGATGAGGCACCCGAGCACCCCCGTCTCCACCAGGTAGCGCACGTATTCGTTGTGCGGGGGAAAGCCGCCGAACGGGTTGGCGGGCGTGCCCTGCGTCGTAGTGGTGATGCCCAGGCCCCGTCCTACCACGGGTGATTTCTCCCATTCGGGGAGCAGGGCTTTCCACTTTTTCAAGCGCCATTCGAGCGAGGTGTCCGATTCCCCCTGTTCGGCCGCGAGATTCGTGTTCGACTCCCTAGCGACGCGCGCGGCGCCGAGCGGGGTCGCGAAGAACACCGCCACGATGACCAAGCCCACCGCCCAGGGTACGGCTTTGACGCGCCACGAGCCGGGCTGCAGGGCGCCTGCGGCGGCCATCATCACGAACGCCGTCAGGAGCCCGTCGATGCTGAAGGTGGTAATGATCGCCGCCGCGAAGACGGCCGCGAGAGCGAGGTCCGCCCGGCTCCTGCCGTGGCCGAGATATCGCCACAGCGATGCCGCGAGCGCGATCGCGAAGAACATCACCGCGCTGTTCGGGTGCGCGAAGGTGCCGTTGGAGCGCAGGTGGCCGGCGACCTCCATTCCCGTGCGCGACGGAAGCTGGTAGAGCGCAACGACCGCAGGTACAAGGCCCACGCCCTGTATCAGCCTCGCAGCCGCAGGGGCACTCAACGATCCGCGCAAGTTGCACACGATCACCGCCAGCGCGATCACGGACAACTCGCGCACCCCCTCGCGAACCGTCTCGGAGGAGGCGCCTTTGGTGCCGACGGCTATCGCGGTCCATATGCAGATCCACAGGCCGGCGAGCAACGAAAGCAGGACCGCCCGCCGGTTGCGCAGCAGCAGCACGGCGGCCGCGAGCACGAACAGCACGGCGATCACACCCGAGAGGTTGACGCTGCCGGACTGGCGGCTGCCCGGAGCCGACAGGTTATCCGTCAACACGCGGACCAGCAGCAGCACCGCGACGAAGGGCATGACCATGCGGTCGAGAGCGCCCGCGCCGGCGAGGCCGCGCCGCCACCAGCCGAGACTCTGCGGCGGGGATGGCGAGGCGCTCATGCCGACGGCTGGCTAGGTCGAACCATCTGGGCCGGTCCCTTCTCGATCGAAACGGCGTTGGGTAGTCTAGGGGCCCGTGGCTCCCGTCAACCGCGTCAAGGAGAGACTAGAGGCAGGCGAGACCGTGTTTGGCACATGGCTGCAGACGGCGTCGCCCACAGTGGCCAACATCCTCGCTCACAGCGGAATGGATTTCGTGACGGTCGACATGGAGCATGGCCCTGCCGGCTTCTCCGAGGCCGAGGCGATCATGTATGCGGTCGAGGCCGGCGGCAGCACGCCGATGATCCGGCTGGGAGACGGGAGTGCGCCCAACGTGCTGAAAGCGTGCGACGTGGGCTGCCAGGGAATCCTCGTGGCGCACGTGCAGTCGGCGGAGCAGGCCGCGTCCATCGTGCGCGCGATGCGCTTCGCCCCGCAGGGAGAGCGGGGGATGGCGCCGTTCACACGTCTGCACGACTGGTCCTCCGACGAGCTCGAACGCAAGCTCGCGGAGGCCAACCGCCGGCAGCTGGCCGGCGTGCTGGTCGAGGACCGCCTCGGCCTTGACAACCTCGAGGAGATCCTCGCCGTCGACGGACTGGATCTCGTGTACCTCGGCATTTATGACATCTCGCAGGTCCTCGGCCTGCCCGGCCAGGTCGAACACGACACGGTGCTCGAGACCGTCGCCGCGGCTGTGCGGCGCATCGAGGAGGCGGGCAAGGTCGCGGGAGCGGTGGCGCGCGACGCAGATCACCTGCGGTGGCTGTTGAAGACGGGCTTTCGCTACATCTCACACCTCTGCGACACGGCGCTGATCAGCCAGCGGGCCCGCGCCGTGAGGGCCGACTTCGACGAGGCGCTGCGGCATGCCTGAGGCCGATGAGATCCTGCGCGTAGGCGTTGCCGGCTACGGCAGCACCGGGCAGATCCGCAGGAAGCACGTAGACGCCCACCCCCGCATGCGGACGGTCGCCGTCTGCGATCAGACGGTGGGGGAGCCCGGCACCAGCAGCGACGGGGTGCGCATGTGGAGCAACTGGGAAGAGCTGCTCGAGGAGGACCTCGACGTGCTGTTCGTGTGCCTGTGGAACGACATCGCTCCCACCGTCGTGATGGAAGGCCTGAGGCGCGGCCTGCACGTGTTCTGCGAGAAGCCGCCGGGGCGCTCGGTCGAGGACGTGGTCAAGGTTCGCGAGGTCGAGCGCGCGCATCCGCACCTGAAGCTGATGTACGGGTTCAACCACCGCTACCACGAGTCGGTGCGCGACGCCCTGAAGATCATCCAGAGCGGAGAGCTGGGCGCGATCGTGGATCTCCGCGGCGTGTACGGCAAGTCGAAGATGATCCGCTTCGACCAGGATTGGCGCACGAAGCGTGAGATCGCCGGCGGCGGCATCCTGCTCGACCAGGGCATACACATGGTCGACATGATGCGGCTGTTCGCCGGCGAGTTCGTCGACATCCACTCCCATGTGTCGAACGCCTTCTGGTGCCACGACGTCGAGGACAACGCATACGCCTTGATGCGTACCGCCGAGGGCGTAGTGGCGATGCTGCACTCCTCGGCCACGCAGTGGCGCCACCGCTTCGGCCTGGACATCACCCTCAAGGAGGGGGGGCTGTCGCTGTCGGGGATTCTGTCCTCCTCGCGGAGCTACGGGGCGGAGACGCTGACCGTCACCTACCGGGGCGAGGACGACCTCGGCGATCCGCGCGAAGTGACCACTCGCTACAACGATGACCACTCCTGGCGCGATGAGATCGAGGAGTTCGCGCGGGCGATCATCGCCAACCGCGACATCCGCCACGGCTCCTCGCTCGAGGCGCTGAAGACGATGCAGCTGGTCTATGACATCTACGCCGCCGATCGCGAGTGGGCCGCGCGCTGGCTGGACGCGCCGGCGGTGGCGCCAGGGGCGGCTGGATGAACAACGTCGAGCGACTGTTCCGGGAGCGGCCGGTGGCGGCCGACTTCGCCGACGGCTACCTCAGCTATCTGAGCCACGTGTTCGCGCGCATCGACCGCGACGCGGTGGCTGCGTTCATCGAGGTGCTCGAGCGCGCGCGCACCTCCGGCGGGACGGTCTTCTTCTGCGGCAACGGCGGCTCCGCGGCGACCGCCAGCCACTTCCAGAACGACCTCACGCGCTGGCGCACCAACCCGATGCGGGTGGTGAGCCTCACCGACAACGTCGCTGTGATCACCGCGCTCGGCAACGACTACGGCTACGAGCGCATCTTCGTGATGCAGCTGGAGCCGCTGCTCACGGCGGGCGACGTGGTGGTCGCGATCTCCGCCTCGGGCAACTCGCCCAACGTGGTGAACGCGATCGAGTTCGCGCGCGAGCGCGAAGCCACCACCGTGGGGTTGACCGGCTTCGACGGCGGGCGTCTGGGCGAGCTCTGCGACATCCACGTGCACGTTCCCTCGGCGCGCGGCGAGTACGGCCCGGTCGAGGACGCGCACATGGTGCTCGACCATCTCACGATGTCCTACCTGTGGGAGAAGTGGGCGGGCGAAGGCAGGGACGACGGTGAGTCGTGACGCCACGCCGGTGGCGGTCACGTCGCGATCATTCTCCCGCAACGAGGTGCTCCGCGCCGAGATGCTCGAGCGCTACGAGCAGGTCAAGTTCAACGACGAGGGCCGCTCGCTCGAGGGCGACTCGCTGGTGGACTTCCTCGCCGGCCATCCGCTCGCGATCACCGCGCTCGAGCGGATCGACGAGTCGATCCTGAGCCGCCTGCCCGAGCTGAAGACGATCTCGAAGGTCGGGGTGGGGATCGACATGATCGACCTGGAGGCGATGAAGCGCCACGGGATCCGGCTCGCGTGGGCGCGCGGCACGAACTCGCGCTCGGTGTCGGAGCTCGCGATCGCGCTGATGCTGGCGCTCCTGCGCCACCTGCCCGCCGCCACGGCGCTGGTGCGCGCCGGCGAGTGGCGGCAGCTGCAGGGAGGCACGCTCAGCGGGCGCACGGTGGGCGTGGTCGGCTTCGGGCACGTCGGGCGCGACCTGGCGCAGCTGCTCGGGGCCTTCTCGTGCGAGGTGCTCGCCCACGACGTGGTGGCGCTGGCGGATCTGCCAGCGCACGTCAGGCAGGTGGACCTCGAGACGTTGCTGCGCGAGAGCGAGATCGTGACGCTGCACACGGTCTTGAGCGAGGAGACCCGCGACCTGCTGGGTCGCGAGCGGCTCGCGCTGATGCGCGAGGGTGCGTTGCTGGTGAACACCTCGCGCGGGGGGCTGGTCGACGAGCAGGCGCTGCGCGAGGCGCTCGCCTCCGGTCAGCTGGCGGGCGCCGGGCTCGACGTGCTCGCGACCGAGCCGCCGGGAGACGATGCGCTGCTCTCGATGGAGCAGGTGATCGTCACCCCCCACGTTGGCGGCAGCACGAAGGAGGCGGTGCTGGCGATGGGCCGCGCCGCGATCGAGGGCCTGCGCACGGCGGAGGCGCTGACTTGAGATCATCGCTCTGATGGCAGGCGCGACCCAGCCGACGATCGCGGCGATCGTGCCGATGCGCCACTTCAGCCGGCGCGTGCCGGGCAAGAACTACCGCCTGCTCGGCGAGCGGCCGCTCTACCGCTACATCCTCGACACGCTGCTGGCGACACCGCTGGTGAGCGAGGTGGTGGTCGACACCGACAGCGAGCAGATCATCGAGGAGGTGCGCCAGCAGCTGCCGCGCGTGCGCATCGTGCGCCGCCCCGAGCGCCTGCGCAGCGAGATGCTCGTGATGAACGAGATCCTGCTCAACACGGTGACGGAGGTCGAGGCCGACTACTACCTGCAGACGCACAGCACCAACCCGTTCCTCAGCGCTGAGACGATCGGCAGGGCGATCGAGACGTTCCTCGCCCACCGCGGCGAGTACGACTCGCTGTTCTCGGTCAGCCCGCTGCAGGTGCGCCTGTGGAGCGTCGACGGCAGGCCGCTCAACCACGATCCCGAGAACCTCATAAGGACCCAGGACCTCGAGCCGGTGATGGAAGAGAACTCCTGCATCTACATCTTCCGCCGAGACGTGCTGGAGGCCCGCGCCAACCGCATCGGCGCGCATCCGTTCGTGTTCGCGATGGACCCCTCCGAGGCGCTCGACATCGACACCGAGCTCGACTGGCAGATCGCGCAAGCGCGGCTCGCGCTGTCGGCGGACCTGCCCGCATGAACCTCAACGACCCGATCGCCAGCGCCGAACATTGGCTCGCCTGCTTCGCGCGTGCCGCCGAGCGAGCGACCGCCGAGCTAGACGAGCGCACCGACGCCGATTCACGCATGCGAGAGGTGGGGACCACGGGGGCGGGAGGCGATCGCACGCTTGAGATCGACGCGCTGGCGGAGGATGCGGTGTTCGCGGGCCTTGAAGTTCTGGCCGCCAATGGGGCATCGTTCACAGCTGTCTCGGAGGAGCGTGGTGTCATCCGCTTTGGCGATGGCGCCCTGCGCATTCTCATCGATCCGATCGACGGCTCGTTGAACGCCAAGCGCGGACTCGGCCAATGCGCGATGTCCATCGCCGTCGCCGACGGGCCGACTAGCGACGATCTCGCCCTTGCGTTCGTGTGGGACTTCGGCAGGCGGGAGACGTTTCACGCGATCCGTGGCAATGGTGCCTTCCTAGATGGCGCTCCCGTCGCTCCGTTGCCTAGCGAGCGCCTGACGGACGACGGGCGGCTTGAGCTGCTCTGCGTGGAGACGAGCGATGCGCGCCGCACCGCCGAGCTTGCAATGGACTTGTCGAGTGTCGCATACCGGTGGCGCATACTCGGCTCGATCGCCGTCGCGATGTGTCAGGTCGCGACCCCACGAGTCGATGCGATGGTGAACGTCACTCGTTGCCGCATCCTCGACGCGGCGGCTGGCATATTGCTGGTCCGAGAGAGCGGAGGCTACGTGCGATTCGGAGGAGGGAGCCAGCACCCAGTCGCGCTTGAGTTGGATCGGCGAACAATGTTGTGCGCGTCGCGCACTGCTGGCATCGCGGAGAGGCTCTCGGCTTCGCTGTCTGCCTGAGCTTAGGCGGCGCAGCAGCGGAGGCAAGATGCATCAGTACCGTGCTTGAGCCGAGCGCAGCGCAGCCAAGTACGCGCCTACTACATCCTCCCAAGCGTATCGATCTCGGATAATTCCTTGGCCCCGTGCTCGAAAGCGCTCGCGTAGCTGAGCACTCCCCAGCACGCCCTTGATCTTTTCAGCAAGATGGGCAGGCTGGCCAGCGAACAACTGCTCCTCGTCGCCGATGACCTCGCGGTTGAAGACCGTATCGAGTGCCAGGGTCGGGGCTCCAGCGCCAAGCGCCTGCAGTAGCGATGGATTTGTGCCGCCGACGGAATGCCCGTGGATGTAGACGCCGCATCTTCCCCATAGCGCTGTCAACAGCTCCTGATCGCTTACGTGCCCCATCCAACGCAGCTTGCCCTCCCGGCTAAGGTCGCGCAGCCGCTTCTCGATAGAGGAGTCCGAGCGGGTCGCGGAACCAACGATCACTAGGGGGTCGTCGATCTTTCCAAGCTCCACTGCGTCGAGTAGCAGCTCAACGTTATTCTCTGGTATAAGTCGGGCAACCGCCAGGATGTACCGTTCCGCCTCAAGACCCAGAGCAGCGATTTGCTCATCGCTCTGATCCTGCACAACGACCCCCCCATATGGGATGAAGCGTGAGTCGACACTGAACTTCTCTCGCCATATATTGCCAATGGCCTTCGAGTCTGCTACCAGGATATCGGCGTATCGAGCCGACAGTTGGGCGCCAACTAGGAACACTCGTCGGGCGAGTGTTCCCCACTTCCCACGCTCCCACTCCATACCGTCCGTATTGACCACCGACGGTATGCCACGGGCTCTTAGCAGCGGGAGGAAGAAGCCATTTGCGACATTCAACACTAGAGCGACGTCATAGCCGCAAAGCGCCGCGTCGAGATGCGCGGTCGCACCGAAAGTTAGAGTTGAGAGCGATGTCGAGTCGATCCCTGGGGTCCAGCGGCAGCGAACGCCGTCGATCATCCACGTTCGTCGTGCGTCTTCGCGCGTGCGGCAGTACACGGTGACGTGGTGACCATCGGCGACCCAACTGCGTGCGAGATGGCGGACCAGCGTCTCATAGCCTCCATAGGTGCTTGGAAATCCGCGGCTGCCGAGGATGGCGATTCTGAGTCTGCTGTCGTCCGCATGCATGTGCTCGTCCTTACAGCGGAAGTTTGCCGATGATCGCCCGCCACGCATCCGCGCCTGCCTCGGGAGAGTAGCGCGACTCCAGAGTGTCGCGGGTTCGTTGGATCTCCGTCGTCGATAGTGCTCTATCGCCTCGATCCCACCAGGTCGTCAACGCGCTAGCGAGCCTTCCCTCACGCCTGCTCGCCAACTCGACGACTCCGGGAAAATCCTTCGCCATGTCCGTGGGGCCGCCGCCTTCGAACGCGATCACTCGACAGCCGTGCGCGATGGCCTCGAGCACGACCGTGCCAAAGGGCTCAGGCTGAAGCGAGGGCACCACCACGAGCTCGGCCGAAAGAAAGTGGACGGACGGGTCGGATGCGAAGGGAAGCACCTCCCACCCGAGCGTCGTGCCTCTCACTCGCAGCTGCTGGGCTCGCTGATCAAACTGGCTACCCGGCTGGGATCCTACAAACGTTAGCGTTGGCCGATCATGGTGCCCCAAAAACGCCTGCTCATAGGCGCTAGCGAGAGCATCCTGCCCCTTCCATCGGTTGAACCGTCCAATGCATAGGATCCCATGACGGTCACGGTCGAGCGCCATGCTCGCAGTCCTTTCGAGCAGGGATCGATCGAGCCAATTGTGGACGACGTATTCAGCAGTGCGACGCGAAACACAATCGCGCCATTGCCCGATCACATCGGATGATACGCCCACCACGGCGTCCGCTCCAATGGCGTGTCGATAGGAAAGCATGCGATGGCGGATGGAGCCCGGCTCCAGCCACTCCCTTACGATTACGACCTTGTGCGCGGCGCGACACGCGCGACCCAAGACCGCAGTGGTGTTGTAGATCTCGAGCTCTGCGTGTCGTCGTCGGCGGTCCGAGCGGTTCGGTAGCATTGCTAGGGGAGCCTCGAGGCCATGACTGCTCGCGATCGTGATCGGCTCTTGGCGGACAGCGATTCCTCGCTTGATTGCCTCGCCCACCAATCCCAGCTCGGGGCGGCTTGCCGGTACCACCAGCGACGATCTTACGCCAATCGACGTCAGTGCTTCGGCTAGTCTCAGGGCAGATCGATCTGCACCGAAGAGCTCACGGCTGCTGCAGAGTATGTCCGCGTTTACGGCGCCCAGAGGATCAAATGGCTTTCAGGATGCTGTGGCGCAGGTCATACAGGCGAATTACGAGCATAGCTTATTCCTCATCGTTGAGGGCCGATACTATCGACTTCGGACATCTCGCGTACTACGCGCTTCGGGTCGCTCTCCGGGTATAATTGCGCAGCCGATGCGTGCCTGTGTGATTGCACTTGACGACCCTTGGCGTCAGCGTGATGGAGGGACCGCGCGCACTCGACTCCTCGTCCAGGCGCTAGCGGACCTAGGTAACAATACGTCTGTCGCTTACGTCTCCGATCGATCAGGAGACGAACCTTCCATACCCGACGTCACCTTTCGCTCCGTGACAACCGTCCCGCTCGGGGAGCGCCGCTGGACGAAGCCACTGAAAAAGTACAAGCAGCAGCTCTTGCCTCTTCCAACCATGAGGGGCGGAATGATCGCTGCGCTCGGTAGGCACATAGCCGAGCTCGCCCCAGATGTCATTGTGGTTTCACAACTCAGGGCAGCTCCGTATTCAGCATTCGCTCCCACGGCGGCTCTCTGGCTGGATCAAGCAGACGTTTGGAGCCTATTCCTGAGACGCGAGATTGAGGAGCGCAGCGGGCTTGCTCGGGCTACCGCCGCAGCGCAACTACGGTACATCCGTGCGGCCGAGATCGAGTGGACACGTCGTGCATCGCTGATAAGCACGGCTGGGTACGGCGATGGTAAGTATCTTGAATCGATTGCGAACAAGCCGGTCGAGTGGCTTCCGACAGCGGTTGCGCCACTCGAGGTGCCCCGTCGCGCTGGTGACGAGCCCACTGCCGGGTTCCTGGCGAACTTCGCGTTCTGGCCAAATCGTGACGCTTTCGAGCTTCTGTGCGAGCAATGGGCCCCCGCGCTGCGTGAGCTCGGGTGGAAGACGATCGTCGCCGGTATAGGGTCCGAGCGGCTCTCTTCCGCAAGCAACATCGAGATACTGGGGCAAGTCAATGATCTCGCTGACTTCTATTCGCGCGTCGACATCGCGCTGGCCCCGATCCGTCTCGGCGGAGGAGTAAAGGTAAAGATAATTGAGGCGCTTATGTACGGTCGTCCGGTGATAGCCTCCTCCTACGCGCTACAGGGATTCCCCTCCGACCTAGCCGATTCCATCTCGACCGTCACTGACATTGCGCCGGACTTCAGCAGCATCATAGAGAGAGCGCTAGGCTCGCAGGAGCCACTTGCCCTCGCTCGTAAATACTTCTCTCCCGAGGCTTGGGAGCAAAAGATAGAGCGGATGCTAGGAGTACTCGGCTAGGATGAGCCCGTGATACGCACCGTAATCGAGGCCGTGATCCAGCGAGTCCGGGAGGACCCTTCATACCGCGTCGATGAGAAGATATCAATGCGAGATATCCTAGTTGAGGTGGAGGCACGTAGTGTGGCGCTCGTCAGGGCCCAGTGGAAGCTTTTGGGTGTGCGCGGGGGAAGATGGCGATTTGTAGAATCACGCTGCTCAATACGTCACCGACGTCATCTCACCGTCGGGTCGGGGTCAGTGCTTGAGCACGGTGCGCGTCTCAGCTGCCTGAGCCGTCGCGGTATCAAGATTGGCAACCGTGTCACCATCGGTAAGTATTCGCTGATCGAGTGTACAAGCGTTCTCTGGCACCTCGGAGAGGGCTTGGCTATAGGTGACGGCTCCTCCATAGGAGACTACTCATTCATTGGCTGCGCTGGCGGAGTAGTGATCGGGAGCAATGTGCTTATGGGGCAGCGTGTCTCATTTCACAGTCAAAATCACAATTTCGAAGATATCACGCGGCCCATTCGCGAGCAGGGCGTGACCGACAGCCAGATCGTCGTCGGCGACGATTGCTGGCTGGGCTCGGGAAGTATCATACTGTCCGGCGTGGAACTCGGTCCGGGCAGCGTCGTTGCGGCCGGCTCCGTGGTGAATCGATCGTTTGGGCCAAAGAGCGTAGTTGCTGGAGTGCCAGCTCGGCTGGTCCGACTACGCGACGGTACCGATAACGGGACGGAAGATGTAGCCGTCTAGTTGCTCAGATCACTCTCGCGGAAAGCACATCCTCGTACTTAACCTTCGGGAAAATCGTCAGCTTACCGTCGACCGTTGCGTCGACAATCTTGCGGCCTGCCGCACCGTAAGCGTCTCGCGCCATCGCATATGCGGTCTCCATCTGTTGCCAAGATGGCAGTGTCCACTTGACTCCCTTGCCAAAGTAGTTAGGGAGAAAGTGATTGGGATCGTCGCCTCCCGATACGACAGTCGCTGGGCGAGGATCGTCCGGGGCTTGAGGGACTACCTCTGCAGCAGCGGTACCCGTTTCGACAAAAGAATGATCCACCCCGATCAGAATGACTTCCGTGAAGCCAAAGTAAAAGGCGAGCTGCATCGACGTATAGGTCACCGTACCTCCATCCGAAAACCCCCAAAAAAGAGGGTCGCGACCAAAGCATTCACGTCGGCGAGATAGGAATGTGGTAACGGTTGAGGGAAGCTCGGGGTGCTGTTTAGCGTAGAAGTGGCTCATAAAGACCTGTGGACCCGACTGACTCATCTCACGACCGAATTGACGAATGATCCATCGCGCACTCGCGGAAAGATACGTCGTATGGAAGCCGAACTCATCAAAGGCGAGGTAGATGCGATTCGCCCCAAACGTGTACTCGTTCGCGAGCGGCGAAAGATCCATCTTGCGCAGACTTGGCCCGTTCCCAATGATCCATGCTCGCTGGCCCCAGTGGCGATTTCGCATTCCGTACAGGCGGCGGGCGGACTCGCGACCGCGCGTAGAACTCAGGTAGCTGATAAGCCGGGTTCCGTCCTCGGCTCGGTCTCCAAGGCGCGATGCGGAGGATGGACCGAGAGCCGTGCGTGCTAGCCCGGCGGCAGCGCGCCTCGCCGCACTGCGGTCGTCCTTCCAGTCCATTTGAGCGTCGCTACTCATGTCGCTCCATTCGATGAGAAAAGATGTCGGCTTCTGTAGAAGATCGCTAAGGATACATATGGAAAGCGAGTCGTGCGAGCCAGGCAGATACCGTCAGCAAAACGTAAAGCTGAGCATCCTATCGCCAGCAATCAACGCGCAATGCCGACCGTCACAGCCGCTGTTGGTGGGGTTGCATGCTCGCAGCGGAGAAGGCTGCAACAGACTCGATGAATATCCGTCTAGGAGTGTAGCGGTAGCTCCCTTACGCGAGCTGGTATGCCAGCGGCGAACGATTCTGACGGCACGTCCTGCGTTACTACTGCGCCGGCGCCTATGATGACATGATCTCCGATGGTAACGCCACCGATGATGACGACGTTGGATCCGATAAAGCAGCCCCGCCCGATTCGGATGTCGCGGCCGTCCCTTGGAACCTCGCGGTATGGCGCATCTTGCTGGAGACTTGCGCGCCTCCGATTGTAAAATCGGTGTTGCCCCGTAAGGACAAGGCAATTATGTGAAAAGATGGTGTCATCGCCGATGTAGATATCGCCGGAGATGACATTAAAGATGGTGTTCATAAGTGACACACGATCACCAAAATGCAGGCGCTCCTTTCGGCCATGCACATACGAGTAATCAATGTGCGTAAAGCCACAGAGCAGCCCGAGCCGAGTTAGAGGCAGCAGGATGAGACGTAGTACTGAGCTTTGTCGAGGGTTGGCGCGTCGGATCGGATTCCAGACAAACGCGTAGCGCCGAGAGGATCGGATGCGGCGCCCCACCCTTCCGAGAACTCGTGACTGGCTGCCGGCGAATCGTATGTGCATAGGCTAGATCGTATCCTCTTCGCGGTGCTATCGCTAGTGATGGCCGAGGTGAAGACGAAAGCGACCTTGACGGACAGTCGCTTATCTGGTAGCGCCTGATGCTGCGAAGTGCTGCGGCACAGGATGGCGTGAGCCGGCAGTCGAACGCCGGGCGACGGCGCGGGAAGGCGCGCGGCGAGATAGGGCCTCCTGGTGCGTCGGGCGGTGGGTTGCTGAGGCCAAGGCGTTGAGCGCTGGAACCAGACGCCTGGGGATCAGTAGTATTTCGCGTGACGTGATCGCACGGTCGAAAACTCGGTGGCTCCATACGGTTCAGGAGCGCTCGCCAGTTGCGTTTACTGCGGCGATTGCTGTGAGCGACGACCCGTGGGACGGTGGGACGCTATCACGAGATGAGTTGTGCGAGATCGACCGTTACGGCCGCAACCGGCGTTATCGGACCGTTGCGGTCCGTGGGCGTGCTCAAGACGGCGGCCGTTTGCTCGGCAGAGCGAGCGGACCGTGACCGCGACCGCGTCTGGCCCCGGCCAGGGCAGAGCTAGCTCGGCACAGCTAAAGGCGACTCCCGCTCAAAGAAGTCAACCTCTCGCCCAGGACTCGGCGGGAACGCGCGGGGCAGTGGTATCAGGCGGCGTATACGCGGCCGCGACTGCACTACAGCGAGCAGTGACGTTTCTTCTGCTGCCGCTATATACGCGCGTGCTCGCGCCTGCCGAGTATGGCCGCCTCGCGATCGGACTCGCGATCTTCGCCGTCGCGTCTTTCCTGCTCGAATTTGGGCTTGGTCTCGCGATCTATCGCAATCTATTCCAATTCGCTGACGACCCGAATAAGCGTGAGCGGTTCGTGCAGTCGATCTGGTCATTCTTGCTGGGAGCCCCTAGCATCGCGGCCGCCTTTCTCACGGTGGCGATTTTTCCGGTGCTTGGGCTTCACAGCGTCATCACGATCGTTGAGCTGGGGCTGAGCCTGCTGTCAGCCGCGCTGTGTGTGAGTGCGACTACAGTTCCGTTTGCGCTACTTCGCAGCGAACAACGGCTCCGCGAGTTTCTGATTCTCGTGACGATCACGACTGTATCGTCCACCGCGCTGACCCTCGGCTTGGTTGTTGGACTGCGTGACGGAGCGACTGGATGGCTTTTGGCACTAGCCATCTCTTACGGCGTGACGCTCATAGCCGCGATGCGAGTCGTACCTTATCGGCGCCCGCATCCGTATGACGGTGGACTGGTCATTGAAGCGCTGCGTCTGAGCGTACCTGTTATTCCGCATTTCACAGCGATGTGGGCATTGCAGTTGGCGGACCGACTGTTGCTGGCGGCTCTCACGACGGTTGGTGCGGTAGGCATATACAGTCTTGCTTCTAATCTTGCTGTGCCGATGGCTCTGCTCGTCACGGGCTTCAACCAGGGCTTTATGCCGTCGTATGCGCGAGCTGGCACCTCCGCAGATCCGTCGCGTCAGCTTGCACCTCTGATCTCCGTTCAGGTCGCGTTGGTCGCCATCATATGTGTGGCAGGCTGTCTCCTCGGTCCACCTGCCGTTCACGTTGCGGCCGATGCGCGATACGTCAAGGCAGCTGGTCTCGTGGGCTGGATCATCCTAGGCTACGCCTTCCTCGGCCTATACTCTATACCCATGAATGGCGTCACTCTCACTGCTGGGCAGACGAAGCGCATTTATCTAGTCAGTATACCCGCCGCTTTGGCGAACCTTGGCCTAATCGCTGGCTTTGTGCCAGTCTTCGGGCTCCGGGCGGCAGCAGTAGCATCGGCCGCAGGGTATGCTATTTTGCTGGCTGGAGTCGCTGCTTATGCGAGGGTCGTAAAAAGTGGATTGCGATACCCGTGGCGCCGCATCGCTCCTACCCTAGCCGTCGCCGCGGTTGGATATACTCTGACGGCTAACTGCGTCGGAAGCGCATCGGTTATTGATCTGTTCGTCAGGGCCTGCTGCACGGTGGTGATCGGTGTACTGATAGCGCGTAGTGCGGGCGTGACTCTTCGAATGCTTCTTCGTCGTCGCAGCTAGTCCGATCCGATGTTCCTGTGTAGGACGGCGTGTGCGCAGAGCAATCGTAGCTACGGGGCACTTGAGCGGCTCGATCGCACCACGGGTCGACAGGATCGCGTCGTTTGGCCGGAGCAGCGCATTGGAAGCGGGCGTGATTTGGCGAGCGAATCGATGTCCGATGGTTCGTGCAATAATTGACGCACATTGACTAGCACAACCAACCGGATGTTGTGTGGCTTTGCGGCCATCAGCCTAGTGATGGCGCAAGCCCCACTCATGTTTGGGGACACCGCTGACGCTCGCGTGCTTGCTTTGTGCCCGTTTGTGGTCGTGATCCTCGCGACGAGTACTGCCGTACGGCCCAACGTCTATCGGCCAGACCCAAAGTTTGTGTTTGCCCTATGGGCGTACCTGGCGGTGACCACAATTACGATCATTCGCGGAGTGGGTGTGGTGGGTGGAGACTTCAAATCGGCTCGATCGGGCTACGTCGCCGCACTGTCCATTGCTCTAGTCGCTTGGTTTGCCTTTCGTCTTCTGGCGAGTTCACAAACGAGCGATGAGCGGCGCTCCCGTCTGGCCGCTATTGCTCTTGCGCCAGCGACTTTCGTGGCATTTAATCTTCTCGCACTTCACGTGCGTATACCCTTCATCTCGATACCGGCTCACACCGATGTAGCCGAAGGAACTCATGCGGTGCTTCTCGATGCTCTTGGGTTCCCAACCGTGCGGACGAGCTTGCCCTTCACGGCGGGCGCTAACGCAAGCGGCGCGATATCGGCCGCCGGATTTGCTGCAGCAGTGCTACTCGCGCTTCGCCCTGAGGGCGTCAAACGACTTGTCACCATTCCCGCTGCGGGGGCTTGCCTGTACGCAACCCTTTTGTCGGACTCGCGTACGGCGCTCGCCATCGCCGTCGGAGTTGTCGTCCTATTCGTTGTGGCTCCTCGAGCGCGACGGTTCTCATGCATAATCGGGATAGCGCTGTTGGCCCCGGTTTACCTATTGGGTATCTTGCGGCTCGCCTCATCGCTTGGCATAGGTGTAGCGAGCCGTAGTAGCAGCGATCTCTCAAGCGGAGACCACCGTAACGTCATTTGGGAAGGCGCATGGATGACGATCAGGCATGGTGATCTCTGGCATGGAATATTTGGATACGGTGCTTACGGTCAGGTTACATCGGGATCGATATTTCAGTACCTTCACCTGTTTTATTCCGCGACCCCGATTTACCCAACTAGTCACAATCTCGCGCTACAGACGATCCTTGATTCGGGCGTTATCGGGGTTTTGGTGCTCGTCGGGCTGGCTGTTGCCGCCTTTTCGGCACTGAGCCGAGTCGCCGTGGCTGCGCCGAGTCCAGAGCGGCAAGCGCTGACGGCGATACTGATCGTAGTCATCCTGAACGGTGCGACAGAGGCCTTGCCATCGTATATCTTTCCCGAAACGCTTGATCTCGCGCTGCTTGTGGCTGCGGCAGGGATAGCTCTTGAGGCAGGTGTTGCGAGGCGAGCACTGCTCAGTCGGCCCGCAAATATCGGAGCTAGCGCGGATCGTACGCAGTCGCGCCGGGTCGCCCATGAAGCGCCGGGCGGGTGACGCCTTAACTACTGGAAACTGGTAGGTTGTGGGTCCGGCGTCGTTCAGTGATACAGGGTAACAATCGCCGCGCTGCTCGAGGGCACGATGATGTTAAAGCGGCCGTTGGGTGAGGCAGCGCTAGGCGATCCATGCTCTCCGACATGAGAACCGAGCGATGCTGGTATAAACCTGATGCCCGTTGTTGAAGTAATCGATGGAGCGGTGAGCGCCTTGGCTACCATGTGATGATACCCAGGAATCTGTATGTGAGCAAGCGTGGGCCGACGGGCGTCGAAGTTGTCTATGGCGAGGCTAACGGCACCGTCGGAATGACGCGTAGCATAGATGCTCAGACTATTTAGCGGGTGGTATCCGAGTGTGCGTACAGGGATGAAATAGCCGCCCTCGAGCTGACGCGCTGCCAACAAGCCATAGTACTCTGGCCGCGCGATCACGTGCCCCTCGGCCTCCGCGTGAGCCGTTGGGGCACATATGGGGCTGAATGCGTTGGGTGCGCAGCGGCCGAAGTAGCCATGGAAGTTGAGGCCGGCGACGCCAGCGCGAGCGGCTCGGAGTGCCCAGTCGAGTGACCAGAGCGCGCTAGCAAAAACCGGACTGGTATCCGGCCCTCCAGCGACGTCGCATGAGGCAGTGGTGTTAGTCTCGGTGATGAGCGTTGACCGATGGGCAAGCCTTCCGGCACCTGTCAGCGTGAGGAGCATGCGGTTCTCTTCTTGGCGTACGCTTTGTGACAGAAGGTCGGATGCGGTAGGCACCGATGTGGCTTGACAGGCACGTCCGGCGATGCTGTATGTAGTCGCATAATAGTGCTGGGTGAGAGCGGCAAATGGCGCGCCGATTGGGGTAGATGCGATAGAGCGAAGCCAGGTAGGTGACGCTGAGACGTCGGGCCCATAGAAGCGGATTTGGGGCGAGAGCGCACGAATGTCATCCTCGTAGACCGCAAGCTCATCGAGATAGCGCGTCACTGTGTATGAGCTGGGACGAAGGTGGTCAAGCGCTGAGCCGTAGTCGTTTGGCTCGTTGCCGATCTCGATGCCGAGAAGGCGCGGTCCAAGGACGCGCTGTGCTACGTGCACCTCGTTTGCTGCACGCAAGGGAGCGAAGTGTCCGAGGTCGACCCCGAGAATGACCCGCCAGCCGGTAGCGGCCAATAGTCCTCGAAGGGCAACAAGATTCGTAGGCGTAACAACACTGGTTGCCCATGCTGGCGGGCGTGCAGTGTGGGTGGTCCACCAAGAGCGGTCCAAGGAGTTCCCGCCGATTCGGAGCACCGCTGGGCCGAGCAGGCGCATGAGTGCTACGAGCGATCGGTGCGCGGAGTTTAGGTCGGAGGTCGCGAGCTCATCTGCCTCAATAGAGAGGCCGATCGCGCCTCTTGAGAAGGGCGCACCGGGACCAGCAACGTCGACGACAAAGGATCCAGCCGAGACGGGGCTGTGAGCTACCTTCGATCCTTGCCACGAGCGTGAATGGTTAGCTCCTTTGCGCGAGACGATGGCAACAGCGAGGATCGCAAGTAGAAGTGTCGCAACTGCCACCAGTGGACCGGTCGTATGGCGCAGCCTTCCTCGCGCGTAGGCGAGTCGCGCGTGATGGGGATCGGCTTGTGTTCGCACTAGGGTCGACAGCAACGCGGGCGACGGCTGGTCGGCAGACATTGTAGGCAGTCGCGTGCGGCCGAAGCATCGGTCGCACGTGTCCGCTGCATCTCGAGGGCCTGGACGCGAGGCGGTTGCTGTATCCTGCCCCCCTGGAGCTTGTAGGTCTAGCGTGCAATCATGCGAGGCGACGCGGTGGATTCTGAGCGGACAGGTCTAAGTTTCGAGCAAATAGCTGGTCTTTGGCGTCGCCGCTTGCCGTGGATGCTCGCCTGTTTGGTTGTAGTTGCAGGAGGGGCATACGGCTACTCTAAGCACAAAGTAAAGAAGTATACGGCGACGGCGGTCCTTAGCTTCAACAGTAGTCAGCTCAGTCAGCAGATCGCTGGATTGTCGTCGAACAGCAGTGCCACCAGCGTGCTCGGCGCCCAGGACGATGATGTCGAAAGCGTCAAGGTCGGCGACATGGCAGCTAAGACCGCCCGCCTGTTGGGGCTCGGATTGACAGAACAAGACGTCAGCGAAAGCGTGACCGTTACAGGGCGGGGCGAATCTGGGATTGTCGACGTCGCTGCTACATCTACATCTCCGCCGTTGGCGGCGATGATCGCAAACACATACAGCCGCCAGTTCGTGAAGGAGCAGCAGAGCGCTAACCGGCGGTTTTTTAGGTCCGCTCTGGCTCTTGTCAGCAAGCAGCTCCAGCAACTGCCTCCGGCACAGAGGTTCGGTTCGGACGGCTTGGATCTTCAAGAGCGGGCACACACCCTCAGCTTGCTCTCCGAACTTGGCTACAACAACGCCGAAGTCGCTCAAGAAGCGTCGGTGCCCTCGAGCCCTTCCTCCCCGAAGGTTACGAAAGATACTGCGATTGGTGCACTCGTGGGCCTGATCGTGGGCCTCTTCATTGCGTTTGTTGTAGAGCGCTTCGATCGACGTATCAAGTCCTCCGAGGAGCTCGAGGCCCTCTATGCCCTGCCACTGCTCGGCGTTGTCCCCAAGAGCTCAGCACTGTCCAGATCACCTCTTCCACCGAGTGAGGCTGAGGCGTTCAGCTTGATCCGAGCCCATCTCCGCTTCTTTAGCGTCGATCGTGACGTACGCACCCTTGTGATTGCGTCACCTCAACCAGGCGATGGCAAGACGACGATCGCACATCATCTGGCTGAGGCGGCCGCGAGACTGGGGTCTCGGGTGATGCTCATCGAGGCGGACCTACGACAGCCAACCCTGGCGGCGCGGCTCGGCATCGGTTCAGGCCCTGGTCTGGCCGATGTGCTGATTGGCGCCAGCGCGATGAATGACGCGGTTCGTGTTAAGGCTCTCGGGGCACAAGGAGAATCGGATGATGGTCACAGGCTCGACCTGTTGGCGGCGGGAACCGCACGACCTCCGAATCCAGGCGAGCTGCTCGAAAGCCGCATGATGAGCTCGGTCATCGACCAGGCGAGATCGGCTTATGACCTCGTAGTGATAGATACTCCGCCACTTGGGGCAGTGTCGGATGCCTTTCCACTACTCACGAAGGTGGATGGCGTCGTCATCATTGGTCGGATCCGTCGCAGTCGGCGCGACGCTGCGGAAGAACTTCAAAAGGTACTTGCCGGCAGTGGAGCATCCCTCTTGGGCGTTATCGCCAACGGGGCGAAGCCGCGAGTTCCCGGCTCGTACATCCGCGCGGGCGGTGATGGTGTGTCCAGCGCTCCTCGCTCTGGTACTGCCTTTGCCTCGGACGATCTGGTTTCAACGGGTCCCACTCTCTGAAGCGACGAACCGACTTGAGGCCCGCCTGTCACGATCTCCTGTGAGGCCTCCCAACACGGAACCCAGCGTTAACTCAAACCAGCAGAGCTCGCAACCCTGTTATAGGACGAAGATTGCGGCGTCTCAACCTCCCCACGAGTTAGAAGCTTCACGGCGGCCCCGATTGAGCCGTCGTCGAGCAGCCGAAGACATCAGCTGCAGCCCAAATGGAAGGCCGTCGACGATGTAGCGCCGCAGTAGCCGTCGCGTAGGTTCGTGCGCGAGTCGATAGGCCCACTCAAGGCCCAGTTGGCAGATCCAGGCGGGCGCTCGTGAGACGTCGCCGGTGACGTAGCTGAGGCTGATGCCGACCCCAAGGAACGACGCTCGCGGGCACGACTTTCGCAGCCTGCGAATCAGTATGTCCTGCTTGGGGAATCCAAGTGCGACGAACACGATTTGAGGCGCAGCCTGCGCAAGCTGGCGTTCGAGCCGGCTGACTTCGAACTCGTTGGTCTCGAAGCCGACCGCGGGGCAGGCGGTGCCGACGATCTGCAGGCCTGGGTAGCGCTGGCGGAAGATATCGGCGGCGCGCTCGGCGACACCAGGGTCGCCGCCCAGCAGGAAGAGCGATTTGCGCTGCGCGCTCGCGATCTCGCAGATCGACCAGACCATGCTCGACCCGGACACCCGCTCGGGCAGGGGTTCCCTCGCGATGCGGCTGGCCCAGATCAACGGCATGCCGTCGGCGACGACGAGATCCGCTTCGTCGATCAACGCCCGCTCCGCCGGGTTGGCGCGATAGCGACGAAGGTGATCGAGATTGGCGGTGATCGTCCAGTGACCGTCGCCGGCCTCCGCGGCGGCGATGATCCGGTGCACCGCGTGCGCTTCGGTGACCACGTCCATCGGCGCGCCCATCAGTCGCATGCGCCGCGGCGGACCTACCGGAGCGTCCGCGGTCTGCTCCACGTTCCCGTCCGTCCTATGTCGCGATGCTATCCGCATGACCTGCGTTTCGGCATCCACGGTTCCCCCCGCGCGCCCCTGGGCAGAAAGTAGGCGTATGATCGCCCGCATGCCCTGAAGGACTCCGATACGACCCTGATTCTTGCAGGTTCGATCCTTTGGATCAACGTGCAGCCGGGGGCGTGGGTCGCGGCAAAGCATCGGCTTATCCGCCACCCACACGGGTAGGGGGCTGTCATGACGACCATCAACGGGGGGCGGGCGACGGTCTTTGCCTTCCAGTGCGACAAGGAGGCGAGCTGATGAGCCGTATGAGGACCATCCGGGGCGCGGCCCTGGCGATCGTGGCCGCTGCCGCCGTGGCGATCGCAGTGGGTGCCACCGGCGCCTACGCCGCGGGTGGGATCGAGCTCTGCATACCCGAAGCCGAAGGCGCGGCGACGGTGACCCCGACCAAAGGGGCCTGCCCCGCGAAATACAAGCTCATGGAACTCGGCGCCGAAGGTAAGCGCGGCAAGCAGGGCCCCGCCGGTCCGGAAGGCAAGCAGGGCCCCGCCGGTCCCGAAGGCAAACAGGGCAAAGAAGGAAAAGAAGGAAAAGAAGGCACCTTCTCCGGGCTCACGAGCTCTGACAAGGAAACCCTGCTGGCGATCCTGCCCTACATCAAGTTCGTCAAGGAAGGGATCGACAAGAAGCCGACGATCGAGCTCTCCGGCGCCAACGTGCAGGTGCTCTCCGGCGCCGCCAAGGAGAGCGAAGTCAACGGGCTCGGCAACCTCGTGATCGGTCGCGACGAAGAACCGGGCGCGCAGAGCGGCTCCAACAACCTCGTGCTGGGAACCTCCAAACAGGCGTTCACGAGCTACGGCGGCCTGCTCGCCGGCGCCAGCAACAGCGTGAGCGCCGCCGTGGCGTCGGTGACGGGCGGCGAACACGGCTCGGCGAAGGGCCTCGCGGCCTCCGTCAGCGGCGGCGAATACGGCACCGCCAGCGGCGTGCGCTCGTCGGTCAGCGGCGGCTACGACAACCTCGCCAGCAACGAAGGGGCCGCGGTCAGCGGCGGCCAGGTCAACAAGGCCACCGGCATCGGCGCCGCCGTCAGCGGCGGCATCGTCAACGAAGCGATCGGCACCGGCTCGTGGGTCAGCGGCGGCGCCGAAAGCAAAGCCGGCGGCCTGTTCGCGTCGGTCAGCGGCGGCGTGCTCAACAGCGCCAGCGGCTTCGGCTCCTCGATCCAGGGCGGCTATGAAAACACCGCCTCGGGCAGCTACTCCTCGATCCTCGGCGGCAAGGGCCACGCGCTGCCCACCGAATTCGGGCAGGACTACTGAGGCGCGGCGGTGCGGTGGTGAGGCCCGGGCGCGCGCCCGGGCCTCACAGCTCCGGCAGCGACTCCTCGGCGGAGATGCGCAGGATGCCGGGGCCGAGGCCGCTCTCGCGGTCGAGGATCAGCTCGGTGGCGGCGCTGCGCGACTTCACGCCGAGCTTCTGGAAGGCCGAGGAGAGATGGCTCTTGACGTTGCTCTCGCTGACGAACAGCTTGCGCGCGATCTCGGCGTTGGAGAAGTCGAGCACCACCATCGCGAGGATCTGGCGCTCGCGCGGGGACAGCGGCGGACGGTCCACCACCTGGCGGATGGCGCGCGGGATCACGCACTGGCCCGCCGCGACGGCGGCCAGCGTGGGCTCGAGCGTGCGCTCCAGCTCGCTGGCCAGGATCGTGCCCTCCAGGCGGGCGGCGAGCGTGCGCGCGCCCAGCGCCGCCGGCAGCTCCCCCAGGACCGCCACCAGCGGCCCGTCGTGCTCGGCGCGGAGCGCGGGGATGCGCGCGATCTCCTCCCTGCTCGCGCTGGTCCAGCCGAGCATGCCGATCTCCACGAGCCGCGAGCCCGGTCGCGCCGCCGGCCGCAGCCGGCCCGCCAGCAGCTCGCCGACCGGCGCGAGCACGCCGGCGCCGTCCTCCAGCAGCGAGACCGCGTAGCTCCGCTTCCCGCGCGCGCCCGCCGCGACGGCCTCTCGCGCCATGGCGGCCATTAAACGTCATATGCCGGCACGCGCCGGCATATGAGCACTGCCCGGATCCTCGCTCCGCCTACGGCGTGGAGAAGGTCAGGTCTTTTTTGGGCGTGTGGATCGGGAAGGCGGCGTCGGTCGATTCGCCTTCTTTGGCACCCGCCGTCAGCTCGGCGAGATCGCCGTGGTCCTCGATCCTGGGCGCCTCGTACTCCGTGGTCTTCTTCTCCATGGTCTTCCTTTGCTCGATGGAGGACTGTATGGAGCAAAATGATATGGGCCCGACGGCCGCGGGCAAGGACGGAAAAAGTACCGTTGTGAATCGCGCTCAGCCGGCCCTGCGCGTGCGCTCGCGCAGCTCGGCGGCGTAGCCGGGGCGCTCCAGGCAGCGCAGCCACGCGTCCGCCAGGCCGACGTGCCAGACGCGCCGCGCGGAGCGGACGTCCTGCGGATCGCCGGCGCGGGCGAGCAGTCGCGCGAGCGGCTCGGCGCGCACGAACTCCCGCACCGGCGCGTCCGCGCGCGCCGGGCCCTCCGCGAGCAGCGGCCCGTCGAGCGCCAGGCCGGCCGCGAGCAGGCCGGTGAAGAAGCTCTTGGCGTGGCGCGTGCGCACCGCCTCGGGGACCACGCCGGCGAGCGCGTCGCGCAGCAGCGCGCGGTCGCGCCGCGGGTCGAACTGCAGCTCCGGGGGGTTGCGCAGCACCGTCAGCAGCAGCTCGAGGTCGAACATGAACGGGTGGCGCCGCTCGATGCCCGCGTCCAGCGACTCGCGCCGCAGCTGCCCGGCCACGTCGAGCGTGCGGTCGCGGTCGACGAGGTCCTCCACCAGCCCGCGCCACCAGCTCGGGCCCGCGAGCGCCGGCCCCCGCGCCGCCAGCTCGAGCTCGTGAAGCGCGGCCGCGTCCTGCGCCGCCAGCAGCGAGTCGGCGCGCACCACGGGGGCGCCGCGCCGCCGTTTGAGCGCGGGCGGCACGAGCGGGCGCACGCCGTAGACGCGCAGCGCCCGCAGGCGCATGCGCGCGTCCGCCTCGGCGCCCACTTCGGGGATCAGCCGCGTCAGGCGCCAGGCGGCGGGCAGCCGGCCGGCGCGCAGCTCGTCCGCGATCAGGTGCGGCGCGAAGCCGAACAGCTCATCGCCGCCCTCGCCGTCGAGCATCACGTCCACGCCCAGCGCGCGCGCGCCGGCCATCAGCGGCCTCCACACGAACAGGTTCGGCGACACCGGCGGCACGCGCCAGCGCTGCAGGTGCTCGAGCGCCGGCGCGAGGATCGAGGCGCGCTCGTCGAAGGCGGTCAGCTCGAGCTGCAGGCGCGCGTGCGCCGCCGTCGCTTCGATCAGCGGGCGCTCGTCGGTCTCCGGGTGCGCGGGGAAGACCGCGCCGAGGGCGAGCGGGCGGCGCTCCCCGCCGGCCAGCGAGGACAGCGCGGCGGCCACGCAGGCGGAGTCGATGCCGCCGCTGAGGCGCACCGCCGGCCGCTGCGCGCCGGCTGCCGCGCGGCCCACCGCCGCGAAGGCGGCCTCGCGCAGCCGCGCCACCACGGCCTCGCGCCGCAGTTCGACTATGCCCTCATAGCGCGGGCGCCAGTAGGGCTCGATGCGCAGCTCGCCGGGCGCGAGCAGCGCGCGGTGCCCCGCCGGCACGCGCGCGAGGCCCTCGAACAGCGTGCGTCGCGGGGGGGTGCTGCCGCGCTCGATCCACTGCGCCAGCGCCAGGCGGTCGGGGCGGGGGGCGGCAGGCAGCAGCTCGAGGATCGCCGCCTCGTGTTCGGCGAACAGGGCGCCGTCGCCAAGCCGCAGGTGCACGAGCGGGCGGCCGCCCAGCTGGTCGCGCGCGACCGTCAAGGCGGGGCGCTCGCGCTGGAGCGCCACCGCCACGAAGGCGCCGCGCAGCTGCGCCAAGGCCTGCTCGCCGAGGCGCGCGAGCAGGCGCGCCAGCACCGCGCTGTCGCTCGCGTCCGGCGCCAGCCCGAAGCGCTCGCGCAGCTCGGCCGCGTTGGTCAGGCGCCCGCTCAGCCAGGCGCGCCAGGCGCCCTCGCCGGCGCCCTCGACGCCCGCCACCGCGAGCGCGCCGATGCGCTCCGGCGCCGCCGCCTCGCCGGCGGCTCCCCGCGCGAGCAGCTCCACCGCGCGCTCACCCCAAGCCAGCGCGAACAAGCGCTCAGAGCTCCAGCAGCCGCTCGTAGCCGGCGTCCGCGTCCGGCAGCACCGCCTCGCCCGCAACCTCCAGCCACGCGTGCGCGCCGAACGGGCGTGGGCGCACCGCCACCACCAGCGTCTGCGCGATGCCGCGGCGCTCGAGCATGCACATCAGCGTGAGCGAGCGAAACAGGCAGCGGGAGTCGCTCGGCAGCAGCTCCAGCACGCGGCGCGTCGCGTGCGCCAGGCGCCAGGCGCTCATCAGGTCCACGTCCTCGGGCTCCCTGCCGGTGCCCGCCCGCGCAGCGCCGCGCGCGCGCTCGCGCAGGCGGCGCACCGCGCGCTCCGCGTCGCCGCCGCGCATCGCCCAGCGCACCCGCACGTAGCTGACCAGCACCTCGCCGCCAAGGCGCAGGCGCGGGCCGAGCGAGAGCCGGTCGAGGTTCTCCGGCGTGACCGGGCTCACGCGCCCGCCAGCTCCTCGTGGACGAGCGCAGCCAGGGCGGTGGCGTCCATGTGCGGCAGCACCCGCAGCCGGTACACGTTGCCGCTCGCGGCGAGCGCCGCCGCGAGGTCGAGGTGGCGGGCCAGGCGCTCGGGCGTGCGCACCGACAGGTTGTACGTCTGCGCCAGCAGCGCGAACGGGTCGACGCGCTCGAGGCGCTCGAGCGGCGCGCCCGCGGCCGCGCGCTCGAGCAGGAAGAGCCAGCCGAACGGGCACGCCGCCGCGGTCGCCGGCTCGTAGCGGCGCTTGGCCAAGAAGGGCGTGGAGCGCCCCAGCCGGGCGCGCTCCGCCTCCGCCAGCCGCTCGTGCTCGCAGCCGCGTAGGTGCAGCAGCGCCGCGCCGGGGTGGGCGACCAGCCCTCCCTCCTCGAAGCTCAGCGCCACCGCGTCGTCGCTCAGCAGCCCCGCCCCGCGCGCCAGCAGCGCCGCCGCGAGCGAGGACTTGCCCGCCCCCGGCGGGCCCGCCAGCAGGGCCGCCCGCCGCGCGAGCACCAGGCCGGCCGCGTGCAGCACCTCCAGGCCCTGCAGCGTCGCCGCCAGCGGCAGCGCCTGCGCCGGCAGCAGCATCGCCCAGTCGCCGTCCTCGCGCAGCGGCGCGCACAACAGCTCGCCGCCGTCCGCGGAGACGAGGATGCGCGCGAAGCCGGGCGCGCACATGAGGTAGCCGCAGCCCGGCCGCCGCTCCACGCTCAGCAGCAGCTGCCCGCCGTCGCGCAGCTCGCGCACCAGCTCCGCCCCGTCCCCCGCGCCCCAGCGGCGCTCGAGCTCGTCCGGGTCGAGGCGCACGCGCGCCGAGCGCGCACCCGCCGGCGGCGGCGGGGGCGACGGCCGCGCGATTGCAGCTGTCGTGCCGGCGTAGCCGAGTCCGGGAAGCTCGATCGCGGGATCGATCTCGAGCGCCAGCCCGAATGCCCTCTGCCTCATCGCCCGCGCCCCCCGTGACGCCGCCGGCGCCTCAGGCGCCGTCTGCATCCACCACTTCGATCAAGCCGCGCTCGATCAGCCCCCTGCAGAGCGCCAGCACATCGTCCTCGACCCGCGACGCCTCGATCCCGTACTCCCCGGCCAGCTCCGGCACGGCCGCGCCCACCGTCGGCGCCGCCGCCAGCGCGTCGAGCATGCGCCCCGCGGTGGGGTTCAGGCCGTGGTACTTGCCGGTGCGGAGGTTCAGCACCACCGTCTCGGCCACGAAGCTGCGGTGCAGCACGTGCTGGGGCATGCGCACACGCGCGGACAGCAGGTCGTCGGTGGAGGTGGATGCCATCGGAGCGTTCCTCGATCGTCTTTTCAGTACTCGGCAATCGTCCCGGTTCGTTGACCGTATCGGATCGCCGCCGCCAAAAGCGTTAGTCCCGCAGGCAGCAAAACCAGTGAGAAGCCCACCAGCTTGAGCAGCTCGACCCCCGCCGGGTGCACCAGCTGGGCGCCCACCAGCAGGTGGCGCAAGAGGTCGGTCGCCGGGGTGAACGGCTGCACGTCCGACATCCAGCGGATCCAGCCCGGCAGCAGCGTCACCGGGAAGTACAGGCCGCCCACGATCGCGATCCCGGACACGATGAACTGGCTCGCGCTGGCGATCTGCTTGAAGGCCATCACCAGCGCCACCAGGAACAGCGCGAACGGCATGAACGCGATCACGCCGAGCAGCGCCACCGGGATCGCCAGCAACGACGTCGCCGCCAGCGGCAGCCCGAAGATCACGTTGGCGAGCACGAGCGTCACGACCCCGGCCACCAGCGCGTTGCACAGCGGGAACAGCATCGTGCCGAGGATGCCGTTCACGGGGCCGTGCGCGCTCACCAGGAAGCGCTCGATCGTGCCCGAGATCAGTTCCTGGCGCACGCTGCCCGGCATCAGGCCGAGCGACAGCGTCAGGATCTGGATGATCACCAGCCCCACGATCACGAAGCCGAAGTAGCCGCCCGGCGAGTGAAACGTCCTGGCCGTCAGCAGGCGGCTGACGTAGTAGAACACCGTGATGGTGAAAAGCGGTCCCAGGAACTGCGCCACCACCTGCGTGCGGTAGCTCACGAACAGGATCGCGTCGCGGCGCATGATCCCCAGCATCGCTTCGCTCCAGCGCCTCACGAGATCCGCTCCAGGCGTCCGTCGCGCAGCGTGTAGCCCGCGTCGCAGGAGATCACGCGGTCCTCGCCGCGCGGCGAGCACCACAGCACGCACGCGCCGCGCGCCGCCGCCTGCTCGATCTGCGCGTTCAGCAGCCGGTAGCCGTCGTCGTCGAGCGAGTTGCGCGGCTCGTCCAGCAGCAGCACGCGCGGCGCGTGCAGGAAGGCCATCGCCAGGCGGATGCGCTGGCGCTGGCCCATCGACATGCGGTCCACGCGGCGCTCGGAGAACTCCTCGAGCTCGAACTGGCGCATGCTCTCCGCCACCAGCGCCGCCCGCCCCGCCCGCGGCACGTACGCCAGGCGCGCCCAGTAGTCCAGTTGCTGGCGCACGCGCATGCGCGCCTGCAGGCCGCGGTCGCCCGCCGACAGGAAGCCGATCTCGCGCTGGTAGCGCCCGCCGCGCGCGCGCGGGGTCAGCTCGCCGATGCGCACGCTGCCGCGCTGCGGCAGCAGGATGCCGGCCGCTAGGCGCAGCAGCGTCGTCTTGCCCACGCCGTTGCGCCCGCCGATCCACGTCACCTCGCCCGCGCGCAGCGTCAGGCTCACCTCGTCCAGCACCGGCGGCTTGGGGCCCTTCCAGCGGTGGTAGAGGCGCTCGAGCTCGAGCAGCGGCTCGCCCGCCGCCGCCGCTGGCGGCTCACCGAGGGCGGCGTCGGGGAGGGGGTAGGGGGTCGAGCTCATCGTCGGGCAGGACGGGTAGCCACTGGCCGCTGTGCCGCGCGAGCTATGCGCTGCGAGATGCCTGCCGCTTAAACGATCGCATAACCCGGCCAGGCAACTCGCGGACCGGTTATGCGTGTTTGTAACGGATAGCACACACTATGCCGGTGATACCATGACCCCACTGAGTCCACCGACCCCACTCGGGTACCTGGGCTTGGAGTTGCGCGCATGCGCGAGCACACGACTCATGGCTAGGACTCGGCAACCCGATAGCGAGCCAATGGCGCCCCTGACCCCCTCGGAGACGTGCGTGGTGCTGCGGCTGGAGTTCGGGAGTTGCTCTCGCGAGGAGTTGCAGGACTGGGCGATCGTGATCCAGGAGGTAGTCGACCAGCGCGCCGGCGAGGCCGCCCCAGGCGCCGCGGTGCGCTGCACCTACGAGCCACTCGCAGTCGAGGTTCTGTTCACCGCCGAGAACGCAACCCCGGCGGAGGTGCATCAGCGCGTCACCACCGTGGTGCAGGCCATCGAGACCGTCGTTCCCAGGTTCGACACGGACACCGCGACGCGCACCGCGGACCCACGTGAGCTGGTCGCGGCCTAGCGGAACCTAGAGCTCGAGCCCGGCGCGCTTGAAAGCTGCGCGAAGGTTTTTGAGATATCGGCTTTCGCTCGGCGTGCACTTCACGATGACCGGTGCTTGATCGCCGTCGGGCGGGTAGCAGAAGATGTAGTTGCTCCTTCGTTCCACGCACGTCCAACCGGCGTCCCAGGCCTTCTTGACGAGCTTGTCGAGATCCTTTTCTCGGGCCTTGGGACGAGTTTGTGGTCGATCCGGCATCTCAATCGATCCCCACTGCCTGCGCTCAAGACATCCTCGCCTCTTGGCAAAGCGTCTCCAGCAGGGTATCGGCGAGGATCGTCGGCGGCGTGTCCACGTCGGCCTCCAGGCGCAACAGCCGCGCCTGCGCCGACAGCGCGCTGGCGAGCTCGAAGCGGCTGCGTTCACGCGCCGCGGAGCGGGGGAAGCGCAGGCACGAGCCCATCAGCGTCGCCAGCGGCTCGCGAATCTCGTCGATCGAAACCCCGCTCCCAGCCCGGCGATCGAGCACCACCAGCGCGCGCAGCGCCAGCGGCTCGGGGCGCACCCTGACCGCGATCCAGTGCTCACCGCCGATCGCGCAGATCGGCCGCTCCGGCGTGTCCGCGCCGAGGCCGCGCACTGCGGCCGGCACCGTCATCAGCGGCGGCGCGGGGTGCGCGATCAGCCCTCGCTCGTCGCTTTGCTCGAGCACCAGCACGTCGTCTGCGATCAGATCGAGGTCACGCCGCACGAGCTCGGCGAGCAGCGTGCTCTTGCCGCCGCCGCTCGCCGCGGTTATCGCCACCGCCGCGCCCCGGCTCGCGACCGCGCCGGCGTGCAGCGCCTCGTAGCCGCGCAGCAGCGCAACGGTGAACAGCACCGAGTCGAGCACCACGCGCCACCACAGCGGGCCGTCCGCGTCCGCGGGCGCGCAGCGCAGCAGCCCTGCCTCGGCGTCCAGGTGGTGAATCGCGAGCGTCGAGGCCCCCTCGCCCGCCGCGGGGTCCGCGCCGTGCACGAAACGGTGATCGCCCGCCACGCCGCGCTCGACCACGAAGCGGGCGCCGTCGATCGTCGCCTCCCAGCCCACCTCCTTCCTGCCCGACCAGCTCGCCGCGATCTGCGCCCGCGTCTCCAAGCGCACCCGCAGCGGGGAATCGCCGCCCGCGTGGCGCTCCCACGCCCCCGGAGGGTCGAGCCCGTCGAAGTCCAGGCTCAGCCCGAATGCGCGCATGCGCTGGAGCCTCGACGGGGGCGCAGCATGGTGCGCACTCTACCCGCCCCTGCGCGGCGCTTTTCAGCGCAGTTCCATCTTCAGCAGCTGCAGTTCCTTCCAGGGGAACGCCTGGAGGATCTGCTGCGCCGATTTGCCTTCGTAGTAGCCGTGCGAGCCGGTGTAGGGGTTGGTGCCGGTGGGCGTCGGGTCCTGGCCGTAGACGGCCACGTTCGCGGCCGAGTCCCTCACCACGATGCCATAGCGCTGCGCCGCTTCGGCCATCATCAGCGTCAGCTTCGGCAGGTGCAGCGAGGCCAGGTTGAGGCTCGGGTTCAGGCGCAGGTGCGCGCCCTCGGGGATCGACGTCGCTTCGGTCGACCAGCCGTCGGTGCGGTGCGCAGGCGCCGCGTACACTTCACCGCGCGGATTGGGGATGGCCATCGCCAGCGCGTGGTTGATCTCGCCCTTTTCGAGGTCTTCCAGCGTGATCAGGCCGCCCGCGATCGACAGCGAGGTCGCGCTCGCGCCCCAGGTAGTGAGCGCGCCCGACCACGCTTCCGGGCCGTATGAGCCGGAGTCCGTCAGCGCGTCCTGCATCGCCCCTCCCCAGCCCGCTTCCCAGCCCGCTTCCGTCTTTTCCAGGTGCCAGAACTCCCACAGCTTGTCCGTGCTCGGCTGCCACAGCACCAGGTGTTTGTCGGTGCCCGCCGCCGGCTGCGCGTTGGAGGGGAGCGGAACCGCTTCCCATGCCGTCTGCAGCGCAGGCGATTTCGACAGGCGAGCCGCTTCGAGCGTCACCTTCACCAGCGGCTGGCCGGCCGGCACCGTGTACACCGGCACCGACCACGAGCTGGTGTTGATGTTCGGCGCTTTCTTGGCCGCTTCGTAGGCGGCGATTTCGTTCACGAAGGCTGTCACCACCGCCGCCGAGTTCGATTCGAGCGGCGCGTCGGCGGGAGGTTCTTCGTTCCACACGCTCGTCGAGGAGAAGAAGCGAAACGGCGCCTGTGCTTCTTTCGCTTTCTTTTCTTCTTCCGCCTTCTGCGCTTCTTCTCGGGCTTTCTGTTCGGCTTCTTCCTTGGCCTTCTTTTCCGCTTCTTCCCGCGCGCGCTTTTCAGATTCTTCCCTGGCCCGCTTTTCGGTTTCTTCCCTGGCTTTCTTTTCGGCTTCTTCCCTGGCCTTCGCTTCGGCTGCTTCCTTGGCTTTCTTTTCGGCTTCTTCCTTGGCTTTGGCTTCTTCTTTGCGGGCCTTCTTTTCGGCTTCTTCCCTGGCCTTCGCTTCTTCCTTGGCCTTCTTTTCCGCTTCTTCCCCGGCGCGCTTTTCGGCTTCTTCCCTGGCCTTGGCTTCTTCCCTGCGGCGTTCTTCTTCCGCGTGAGCGGTCTTTTCCTTGCCGCTTTCTTCGCCGGCGAGTTCGTGCCTGGTCACTTCTTCTTCGGGGGCCGGTTCCGTCGGCTTGGCCGGCGCTTCGGTGATCGGCGAGGGCTGCACGGGCGACTGTTCGCCGATCGGCGACGCGCCGAGGGGCGCCTGCGATTCGACTTCGCCGGACACCGCGGCCACGGTCTTGGATTCTTCGCCGGCCGCGGGCGGCGATTCTCTCTGCTTGGACGCTTCGTGCTTTTCCTCGACGTGCCGGCACCATTTGCCCTGCTGGTGTTTGCGCTGGCACACCGCCCAGGCGGAGGCCTTCTTGGCGTCGTGGCGCCTGCCGTGGCGCGCGTGCGCGCGGCGGGAGCCGTGATGCTGCGGTGAGCCGCGATGCTGTGCGCCGGCAGCGGGCGCGGTGTGCGCCAGCGCGAGCGCGCAGGCCATCGCGGCCGCGATCGTGAGCATGAGGCATCGGCCCGCGCGCAGGCGGCTGACGAACAGCATTCGGAGGGTCCCCCTGGGGTCTGGTGCAGCGTCTGCTGCGAGAGTCTTGTCGGAGCGGTTGCCTGACCGTTATCGGCTCTGGATTGCGGCGCTCATGCGAGCGGGGCCCGGTCTGGACAGTTGTTTCTCTGAGCTTTAGCGCTGTGATTTTGCGCCCAGGCGGCGCGGGAGCCGGACCGTGTCGCCGGCGCGCAGCCGACCCGGTGTACGCTGCCAAGACGTGATCCGACGTGCGCCCACCGTGTCGTCCGGCAGTGCCGGTTTGTTGGTGTTGCGTGGTGTGTGTGTGGGTTTTGGGTGGGGTGGGCGTGCTGGGTTGGTGTTGGAGGATGTGTCGTTGGAGGTGGGGGCGGGGCAGACGGTTGCTGTGGTTGGGCAGCGTTGGGAGGGCAAGACGACGTTGCTGCGTTTGGCGGCGGGCATGGAGCTCGCGGAGGAGGGGCAGGTGCTGTTCGGGGGCGTGGACTTCGCGGCGCGTTCGCGTGGTGAGCGTGCGCGGCTGCCTGGGCGTGAGATCGTTTGGCTCGATCGCGCGGAGTCGGGGTTGGGGTTGACGATGTTGGACTATCTCGGGCTGCCGCTCGTGATGGGTTGGCGTGGCCCGCGGCGCGCGCAGGTTCGGCGCATGGCTGCGGAGGCGCTGGAGCGCGTTGGTGCGGCTCATGTCGCGCATGAGCGCCCGCAGGCGCTGTCGAGTTGGGAGCGTGTGCTGGTTGGTCTCGCGCGCGCGGTCGTCGTTCGTCCGAAGCTGCTGTTGGTGGACGATCTGCTCGACGCGCTCGGCAGCAGCCGCACGTTGCAGGCGGGCGCGCTGTTGAGCTCGCTGGCGCAGGAGCTCGGGTTCGGCGTGCTGTTCAGCGTCTCCGAGCTCGACTCGGCGATCATGGCCGACCGCGTCCTCGTCTTCGAGCAGCGCACCCTCCGCCTCATGGCCGACCACCACCCGCAGG